>Ga0111141_115_pt1 | contig 50427 bp, 42 predicted proteins | sample DeeMarSeWOR28_12_FD_80396 | JGI IMG/M metagenome (GOLD analysis project Ga0111141, IMG submission 80396) | Acidithiobacillales bacterium SG8_45 | reverse complement strand
GAAGGGTTTTACCGTCTACAACGAAGAACTGGATCGCGACAGCTCCAGTCGCCTGGAGTTGATGGGGGATTTGCGCCAGGCAGTCGATCTCAAGACATTCGAGTTGTACTACCAGCCCAAGATTAATCTCCGGACCCGGGAGATGGAAGGCGTCGAGGCACTGGCGCGCTGGAAGCGCAACGGCCATGAAGTCACATCCCCGGAAGTCTTTATCCCGATACTGGAACAGACTGGTCAGATCCGGAGCCTGACCCAGTGGGTGCTGGAGGAGTCACTCTCCCAGTATCAGCGCTGGAAGGAGCAGGGGCTGAATACCCGGATCGCAATCAACCTGTCGACCCGTGATCTGCAGGATCCGGATATTGCCATTCGTATTTCTTCGTTGCTGTCTGAAAAGCAGATCAGTTCTCATCGCCTGGAACTGGAGATTACGGAGAGCTCGATGATGCACGATCCGATTCGTGCGCTGGATATTCTGGGGCACTTGTCAGCCATGGGCATCAATATCACCATTGATGATTTTGGGACCGGCTATTCGTCGCTGGCCTATCTCAAACGTTTGCCGGCCAATTCAGTCAAAATAGACAAGTCCTTTATTATTGGTATGTTGCAGGATCCGAATGATGCCGCCATCGTTCGCACCAGTATCGACCTGGCACATAACATGGGCCTGAAGGTAGTAGCAGAAGGCGTGGAAAGCCGGGACTTGTTGGATATGCTGGGGACACAGGGGTGTGACGCTGCCCAGGGCTATTTTATCAGTCGCCCGTTACCGGCGGACGAGTTCTTTGCCTGGACCCGCCAATCGCCGTGGCCAATTCGCCAGGCGCTGGCGTAATCACCGTTTGCCCGGCGTTGCCTAGGCGCCGGCGGGCAACGATGTATCGCTGCTCTCTTCCTGCTGCTGAATTGCCCACATCCGCGCGTAGACACTATTTCTGGCAATCAATTGCTGGTGGCTGCCCCGCTCAACAATTCGACCCTGATCCATTACCAGGATCTGATCCGCGTCCATGATGGTGGACAGCCGGTGCGCGATCACCAGGGTGGTGTGGTGGCGTGCAATATCGGCGAGTTCCGCCTGAATCCGTTTCTCGGTGGATGAATCGAGCGCCGATGTCGCCTCATCGAACACCAGGATACAGGGATCTTTGAGCAGGGTGCGAGCGATCGCGACACGCTGTTTTTCGCCGCCGGAAAGTTTGAGGCCCCTCTCACCGACCAGTGTGTCGTAACCATCGGGCAGTGTTTCCACAAACTCGTGAATGTGCGCCTGCTGTGCCGCTTTAGTTACCTGTTCACGGGTCGCATCCGGATTGCCGTACGCGATGTTGTAATAAATCGAATCGTTAAACAGTACGGTGTCCTGCGGCACGATACCGATCGCGTCGCGCACGCTTTTCTGGGTGACGTTACGAATATCCTGACCATCAATGGTGATGCGTCCGCCGGTCACGTCATAAAACCTGAACAACAGTCGCGACAGGGTGGACTTGCCGGCACCACTGTGACCGACCACGGCAACCTTGTTGCCGGCAGGCACCTCAAAATCGACATCATCCAGAATCTGGCGTTTCGGATCATATGCAAAACTGACGTGCTCGAATCGAATGCTGCCGGCGGATATTTCAAGATCCGCTGCACCCGGCTTGTCCTGAACTTCGGTATTGGTTTCCAGCAGGCCAAACATGCGCTCCATGTCGGCCAGCGAATGCCGGATTTCCCGATAGACAAATCCGAGAAAATGCAGCGGCATATAGAGCTGCAACAGGAAAGCATTGATCATGACCAGGTCACCCAGGGTCATCTCGCCGTCGACCACGCCCTGGCCGGCAAGCATCATCAGTATGGTTACACCAATGGCGATGATTGCGCTTTGGCCGCTGTTAAGAAACGACAGTGAAGTCTGGTTGCGTACCGCTGCCTTTTCCCATTGCTGCATGCTGCTGTCATAGCGCCGCGTCTCGTATTCCTCGTTGCCAAAATATTTGACGGTCTCATAGTTCAGCAGACTGTCGATCGCCGCGGTGTTGGCTTTGGAATCCATCTCGTTCATGTTGCGCCGGAACACCATGCGCCACTCGGTAACGATCAGGGTAAAGGCGATATAGCCAACGAGAGTCCCCAGGATGACGAGGGTGAATACCACCGCGTACTTGCTTAGCAGGATGGCCGCGACCAGCGCGATTTCGAGTATCGTCGGCAGAATATTGAACAGCATGAAGTTCAGCAGAAAACGAATACCGGCGGTACCGCGTTCGATATCGCGTGACATGCCGCCGGTCTGTCGTTCGAGATGAAAACGCAGCGACAGCGCATGCAGGTGGCGAAATACTTTTATTGCCACGCGCCGGATGGATCGTTGCACGACCTTGGCAAACACGGCATCACGCAGTTCCCCGAAGAGCGAGGAAGCCAGTCGCAGGGCACCATAAGCCAGCAGCAGGAAGACCGGGAGGACCAGCAGCGCCTGCGGCTTGTCCAGTGAATCGACAACTTCTTTCAGGATAAGCGGAATGCTGACATTGGCGAACTTGGCCAGTGCCAGCAGTGCCAGTGCCAGCAATACCCGGCCACGAAACTCCCATAGGTATGGCAGCAGGGTGGCGATTGTTCTCCAATCGTCACGATTTTTCGGCGGGGCACCGTAATGACGAACACGCATGGGACTGAATCTAGATCAACAGAGAGTGCCTGAGTTTACACAAGCGGGATTGGCAACACGAGGCGTGTGTCCGGCGAATCCAGGTATCCGGACGAACGCAATGGTTTGAAGGGTGACGAGGTGTTACTGGGACCAGGTCGGTGTCGACAGGCCGTCTTCGGACAAGGTGGTTTCGTCGTCAGCGGCGAATTCGTAGCTCATGTCCGCATCCGGTTGCTGGAAATAGTGACCCTGGACAAAGTCGAAGCCGTAGGGCCAGATTTCAGACAGGGCAGAGGCATCTTCAATGTGGGTTGCAACGGTGCGAATTGCCAGTTGTTTGGCCATATCCATTACCGCTGTCAGCGCGTCCTTGTCATCGGACTGCGCCAGTTGACTGATGACGTTGCCGTCGAACTTCAGGAATTTTACCGACTGGCGCGGAAGCTTGAGCAGGGTCTCGGTTACCGGGCCGGAGTTATCGAGAGAGATCTGGCAGCCCAGCTCTTTCATGCGGGTGATGAAGGCTGATACCTTGTCAATATTCTGCGCCACCGACGGCTGTGACATCTCGATGACCAGGTTATGCGCATCGATCCCGCTATTGTTGACGCCGTTCTGGACGACATTGATTAGCGCATCATTGCCGACACTCATGGGTGAAACGTTTACGAAGTAGCTGACGGCGCGACCCTCCTGGGCCATGGCAGTCATGGCCTCCAGTGTGCGCTGCATAACCCAGCAGTCTATTTCGACCAGCTGTCCGCTGGCCTCGGCCTTGGGAATGAACTGTCCTGGTGAAATCAGCTCGTTGTTTTCGCCGAGCATGCGCACCAGTACCTCGTACATTTCCTCGGTCTCACCCTGCATGCTGACGATCGGCTGGTACACCAGCCGGAAGCCATTACTCTGCAGTGCTGCCGTAATTAGCGGGTCGCCCGCACCGGTTGCAGCCGCCGGTTCCTCCGAAGCAGGTGCAAGATCGGCCTGCACCGCCAGTTCTGCAATAGGGGGCTCAATTTCGATCGGGCTTTCGATTTTGGGGGGTTCCGCCACCGGTGGCGCCGGTTCGGGTGCGGCGGCAGGCGCCGCTGTTTTCGCGGTCGGGCGTTGTCCCTTGCTCTTGATCACCGCCTGGGTGATCGCTTCATGCACGCTCTTCATGTCTGCGGTAATTTGAGCTGTGCCCACTGCGCAACCACATTTCTGTTTCTGATTGCCCGCGATGATATTGGCATTGTCCAGTGCCTGCTTCAGCTCCGCGGCAAGGGTTTCTGCGGCTGCATGATCCTTGGCCGGCAGCAGGATGGTCAGTTCCTCGTCACCGAAACGGGCGAGCATGCTATCGGCGTCCAGGTGCTCTTTCAGCAACTTGGTGATCTTGAGCAACATGCCGTCACCCACGGTATAACCCAGTGTATTGTTGATCTCTTCCAGCTGGTAAAGATCGAAATAGATCAGGGAAACTGCCTTGCCTTCTTTTTTCACCGCATTCAGGGCGTGTCCCAGTTCCTTGGTGAAATAGTGGCGATTAAACAACCCTGTCAGTGCATCGCGCTGGGTCAGGTACTGCAAACGGTCTTCGGTGGCCTTGCGCGCGGAGATGTCGGTAAAGGTTATCTGGATAGTGTCTTCGCCCTTCATTTTTACCGGAGCGAATACAGCTTCAATATTGATTTGATCACCATTGGCCCGTACAGCCTCGAGTTCGAGGCTTGAATCGAGTTTGCCCCTGGCCGCCTTTTTCAGTGCGTCCTTGAACTGCTTCTGGTCGTTTTTGGCTATCAGGTTCAGTACCGGAATGATTTCGAGGTCAGCCAGGCTGTCGTAACCAAACATGTTCAGATAAGCCTGGTTTGCCTCAATATGCATGCCCTCGTGGCAGTAGCAAACGGCCTCCTGGGTGCCGGTTACCATGGCCGAATGCTGCACCTCCATTTCCTTCACTTTCTTTCGCGCGACTTCGAGTTCGCGGCGCATTTCAGCGACTTCGAGTTCGCGGCGAATGGCGGGCACCAGTCTGCCGGTGTAATTTTTGCGAATCACATCTCGGGCACCCGCGGCAGTCACTGCGGCAAAGTCTTCATCACTCAGCGAGCGCGTAATGACGATCAATGGCGTGTCGAGCTTCTTGCGTTTCAGCAGTTCCAGCGCCATCTGAGCGCTGTACTGCAACAGGGTGAAATCGGAGAGTACCAGGTCCCATTTCTCTTTTTGCAACGCCGATTCCATGCCGGCCAGGTTGTACACCCGCTCGGTCTTCACGCGATAACCCGAGGCGCGCAGCTCCCTTACCGGGAGTTCGGCGTCATCCGGTGAGTCATCGACAATCAGGACGCTTAGTACCTTGTTTTCCATTGAAGCCAGAATCTTTATCCGTGTTGTATGTCTGAGTGCTGTCTTCCTGCTGCGGGAGTGGCCCCGGCCACAGGCTTAAATATAGCCGATCCGTCGCGGGCGTACAGTCGTCCGCTCAGGTTTTTGGAAAGGCGACCAGGTGGTCTGCTTCGATACGGATGCCAACTTTTTCGCCAATTCGGTGATCGGCGTGGCTCGGGAACAGCGACAGCAGGCGACCGCCGTTGGGTAACCTAAGGGTATACATGATCTCGGCGCCTTTAAAGGCCTTCTGCATAATCTCCAGCTGCAGCATGCTGTCCGGATCCGGAATAATATCATCGGGCCGGAACAATACCTCGACGGGAGTGCCTTCACCCCAGTCGTAGGCGCGGTTGCCCTGGTATTCCCCGAGCTCTGTTTTCACCCGGTCGGGCGATGTCAGCTTGCCGTCCAGAAATACACCCTGGCCGATAAAATCTGCGACAAATCGGCAATTCGGTTCGTGGTACAGGTTGTAGGGCGTGTCCCACTGCAGCAGCTTGCCTGCGTGCATTACCCCGACCTGGTCGCCCAGCGCAAAGGCCTCCTGCTGGTCGTGGGTAACCAGTACCATGGTAATACCCTGTTTTTTAAGGATCTGGCGCACTTCCTCGCTCAGGCGTTCGCGCAATTCCACGTCCAGGTTGGAAAAGGGCTCATCCATCAACAGCAAATCCGGTTGCGGTGCCAGGGCCCGGGCGAGGGCAACACGTTGCTGTTGACCACCGGACAATTCGTGCGGATAGCGATTTTCCATGCCTTCCAGACCTACCACCTCCAGCATCGCCTGAACTACCTGTTGTTGACGGCTCTCCGGCAAGTGGCGCAGACCAAAGGCAATATTTTTTGCCAGGTCCAGGTGCGGGAACAACGCGTAGTCCTGAAACACCATGCCCAGTCGGCGTTTCTCTGGTGGCAGGGTGTAGCCGGGTGACGAAACCGGTCGGCCGTTGATGCAGATTTCACCGGCGTCCAGCGGGTGGAATCCGGCAATGGCACGCAGCACGGTAGTCTTGCCGCAGCCGCTTGGGCCCAGCACGCAGACCAGGTTGCCACGATTGACGTGCAAATTGAGATCGCGCACGACAACGCGATCTTCATAACTACACTGAACGCTTTTGAGGGAGAGCAGCTCGCTCAACGGGGTGGTTTCCTGGAAAGGTTACGGTAATTCAGTAAATGATAACAAATCTCATTCACAGATGTGTGACTAATTTGGTTGACTCGCTACCGGGTCAGCAAAAATTCGAGCAGCGCTTTCTGTGCGTGCAGGCGGTTCTCGGCTTCGTCCCATACCACGCTCTGCGGCCCGTCAATGACCTCGGCTTCAACCTCGGAGCCGCGGTAGGCAGGCAGGCAATGCATGAAGATGGCGTCCGGTTTCGCCGCGGCCATGGTATCGCGGGTCACGATGTAGGGTGCAAAGGCCTTCATCCGCGCCGCTTTTTCATCTTCCTGGCCCATGCTGGCCCAGGTGTCGGTGACGACAATATCGGCTGCCTTCGCCGCCTCGGCGGGGTCGCTGGTAAGCGAGACATGGTCGGCGCAAAGCGCCAGCAGTTGCGCGTCCGGTTCATAACCCTCCGGTACCGCTACCACCAGGTTGAACTCGAGCTGGCGCGCGGCGTTCATCCATGAGTGACAGACATTATTGCCGTCACCAATCCAGGCCACGGTCTTGCCTCGAATGTCACCGCGATGTTCGATATAGGTCTGCATGTCGGCCAGCAGCTGGCAAGGGTGGTACATATCGGTGAGCGCGTTGATGACCGGCACCTGTGAGTTGGCCGCGAAAGTCTCGACGTTGCTATGCTCGCCCGTGCGCATAACGATCACGTCGACCATGCGCGACATCACCCGTGCCGTGTCTTCAATCGGTTCGCCACGGCCGATCTGCAGGTCACGCGGTGACAGGAACATGGAGCTTCCACCCAGATGCGCCATGCCAGCTTCGAACGACACACGCGTGCGGGTGCTGGATTTGTCGAACACCATGGCCAGGGTCTTGCCATCCAGCGGCTTGATGACCTGCCCCGATTTGTGAATCGTCTTGAGCTCGGCGGCCCGTGCCAGTATCTGGCGAAATTCGTCCGCGCTCAGATCCATCAGCGACAGGAAATGGCGCGTCATTGTGCCGCCCCCAGGAAATCACTGATGAGCCCGGCGACGCCAGACACGATCTGGCCGGCCTCATCATCACTCAGAATCATGGGCGGTAGCAGGCGCACGACATTGCCGGCCGTCACATTGATCAGCAGGTTCTTTTTCAGCGCCAGCGCCATCAATTCACCACAATCACGATCGAGTTCGACTGCAATCATCAATCCCTTGCCACGTATCTCCCGAACGCCATCGGTCCCGTTCAGCGACGACCTCAGGCCGTCGAGGATGCGTTTCCCGAGTTGCGCAGTGCGTTTGTCCATCGCAGCTGATTCCATGGTATCGATAACCGCCGTCGCGGCGGCGCAGGCAAGCGGATTACCGCCGAAGGTCGAGCCATGTTTGCCGGCGCCAAGGGTTTCTGCAGCAGCGCCACGTGCCAGGCAGGCGCCGATGGGCATGCCATTACCAAGCGCCTTGGCCAGTGTCATGACATCCGGCAGGACATTTTCATGCTGGCCGGCGAACCACTTGCCGGTCCGGCACATGCCAGTCTGGATCTCGTCGAGAATCAGTAGCCAGCCGTTTTCGTCACAAATCTCGCGCAGGCCCCGGAGGTAGCCGTCATCAGGTATGACCACACCGCCTTCTCCCAAAACCGGCTCCACCATCACCGCTACCACGTTGCTGTTATTGGCGGCGACCTGGCGGACCGCCTCCAGATCGTTGTACGGCACCCGGTTAAATCCCTGTACCAGTGGCTCGAATCCGGCCTGCACCTTGCGGTTACCGGTGGCGGTCAGGGTGGCCATAGTGCGCCCGTGGAAGCTGTGCTCGGTAACCACGATTGATGGCAGATCAATGCCCTTGTTGTGGCCGTACATTCTTGCCAGCTTGATCGCGGCCTCGTTGGCCTCGGCACCGGAGTTGCTGAAAAATACGGCATCCATTCCGGACAGTTTGCATAACCGTTCGGCCAGGGCTTCCTGCTTCGGGATCTGGTACCAGTTGGAGGTATGCATCAGGGTACCGGCCTGGTCGCAAATGGCCTGGCTCACCGCCGGGTGTGCGTGCCCGAGCGAACACACCGCAATGCCGGTCATGGCGTCCAGGTATTTGTTGCCGTCGGTATCCCACACCCAGGCGCCTTCACCGCGCGTCATTGCCACGGGCAGCCGGCCATAGGTGTGCATCAGATAAGAGTCATGTGCCATAAAAACAGAAAGCGCCCCGCAAGCAGGGCGCTACCATCAATTAAAAAGAAATTTTAGACCTTAAAAACCGGCCTGCCAACCCCTTTAAACGAACAAGCCCGGCAAATGCCGGGCTTGTTTATGTCTGATCAGCTGTTCCAGATCAGTATCTTACATCATGGGTAGGCCGTGCGGGCCGGCGACCATGAAGAATGCCATCGGGATCGACAGCATGGTATTGGTGCGTGACGCAAGGAAGGCGATACGTGCCGCACTGGCCTTCTGCTCGTCGGAGGCCTCGGTGATACCCAGTACTTTTTTCTGGTTCGGCCAGATCAGTACCCAGACGTTAAAGAACATGATGGTGCCGAGCCATGCGCCGATGCCGATGGTGGCGCTGGCACCCTTTAGCATAAAGGCATCACCAAAGCTCAGGTGAGACGCGCTGATCAGATAGTAAGCGCCTGTCAGCCAGGTCACGAGCGCGGCATAGCGGAACCACGCGAGGGCCTTCGGTGCGATCAGCTTCGGTACGATATCGGCGGCAATGCCGCCGGCCTTGGCTTTGCCCATGGAGGGCACTTGAATGAAATTGAAGTAATAGAGCAGGCCGATCCAGGTAATACCGGCCATAACGTGTAACCAACGATCAAGGATGAGATCCATAGCTAATAACCTTATATAGTGAATTCGTTTTAGATTGATTGCTTAACCAGCGACAACCAGAAATTTGGCCGCGATCAGATAAAGGATCACTGTCAGAACGAGTCCCGAAATGATGGTTCCGGTGATGGAATCCAGTGGATTCTTCATAGTCTTGCCTCTTTGAATTTTTTGGGTTGGAGTGACAAAAATAGTTGACTGAAACTGTCGGGCGCTAATCTAAGCCAGAGCCTATTCGATTTCAAGCAAGAGATTCGGCGTCGAGTGCCAGGCCGTCATGGCTGATTTCCGCTTCCGGCAGCAGGCGCTCCTGCAACACACGCCATTTCCCGTCATCTTCTTTCTGGATAATGATCTCGACACCGTTGGTGTTGCTGGTGCCATCGGTCGCTTCCACTTTTTCGATGGTTTTGAACATCACGCGACCGGGCGCGTGTGCGACGATTTTCATGGGCCCGTAGGAGACCTGTTTCAAAATATTGTTTTCGAATTCATGCTTGCATTGGCGTGCCCAGTCGTCGTACCCGATGACCTCGAAACCGGGAAAACCGAAAACGCTAACTTGTCGTGATATGAGGTCCATGTGTGCCTGGTAGTCTTTTTCGTTGGCTGATTGCTGCAAGTCCTCCAGCCAGCGTTGTGCAATATCAAGACCCATGGTTATTGCTTCCTCCGAAATTGATTGTCGCTCGCCATTTTCCAATCTGGCTTTTATCATTAATTACCGACTTTGTCGGGGGTGGTTCATGCTACAGGAAATCGGGCTTTTTCTGCACCCGTGTCTCGGCTAAATCTGCAGGGTTATCAGTTGCCCCGGCACGATCATCTGCACTTCCCGCCAGCGACACAGTAGCGCCTTTTTGGCATTAAAATATGAAAACTTGCCGACAACTCTCGTTAACTGTTGGTAACGTGCAGAATCAGAATGCGCGGGGGCTTTGTCCGGCAATTGTCGCTCCGGGGAAGTTTTGTCTTCTTGACCTGTATAGGCAAAAAAACGATCATACCGCCCTCACAACGGCAGGCTAACAGTGCCTGTCCGTCAACAACGAATACATAGCAGCGTGGTGACGACTCGCTATCCCACCATTATCTAAGGGAGTTCCATGAAGCCAGAGGACCAGAAACGCCTACTGCGTGAAATGATTTTTTATCGCCGCTTCGAAGATCGCTGCTTCGAGGCCTATATGGAGCGGAAGGTCGGCGGTTTCCTGCACCTGTATTCAGGGCAAGAGGCAGTGGCCACCGGCGTGCTGGAGCAAGCCAAAACCGGGCACGATTATGTCATCACCGGTTACCGCGACCACGTACACGCTCTCAAATCCGGTGCACCGGCGAGAGAAGTGATGGCGGAGTTATATGGTAAGGAGACCGGTTCCAGCAAGGGCCGCGGCGGCTCCATGCATATCTTTGATCCGACCGCGAACTTCATGGGCGGCTACGCCCTGGTTGGGCAACCGTTTCCGCTGGCAGCAGGTCTTGCTCTCGGTGCCAAACATCGCGGCGAAGGCCAGATTGCCATCTGTTTTCTTGGTGACGGCGCCAATAACCAGGGCACATTCCACGAGACCATGAACATGGCGTCGGTCTGGAACCTGCCGGTCCTGTTCGTTTGCGAAAATAACGAATACGCCATCGGTACCCATATTGACCGATCTACCGCGGTGCGCGATCAGTACAAGCGGGTTTGCGGCTATAACATGGAAGCCAGCCAGCATGATGGCATGGATATCGATACCGTCATGGAAGCGGCGGCCAAGGCCATCGACTACGTGCGCGGAAAATCGAAACCCTACTTCATTGAATTCATGACCTACCGTTTCCGCGGCCACTCGATGTCGGACGCCAAGAGTTATCGCACCAAGGAAGAAGAGGCCGAGTGGGAGAAGCGGGACCCGATCAAGGTCTATAGCCGTCGCCTGAAAAAGGCCGGCATCATTAGCGATGCCGACATCAAGGCGATGGAAAAGGAAATCGATGATGAAATCGAAAATGACATTATCAAGTTCGCCGAGGAAAGCCCTGAGCCCAAGATCGAGGACCTGACCCGATACGTGCTTGATGACAACCCGGATCCGCGCTGGATCGGGCCGTTGGTAAACGAAGGAGAATAAGCGTGGCCGAGACTGCATATTGGGAAGCCATTCGGCGCGCCCACGACGAAGAAATGACCAATGACAAGATGGTAATCGCCATGGGCGAAGACATCGGTGTCGCTGGTGGTACGTATAAAGCCACTTCCGGGCTGTTCGACAAGTACGGTCCGGAGCGCATCATCGATACTCCGATTTCGGAGAACTCCTATACCGGTATCGGTATCGGTGCGTCGATGGTGGGCATGCGCCCGATCATCGAGATCATGTCGATCAACTTCGCGCTGCTGGCACTGGATACCATTATTAATGCGGCGGCAAAGATACGTTACATGTCCGGTGGCCGCATCGCCTGCCCCGTGGTCATCCGTACCCCGGGCGGTACGGCACACCAGTTGGCAGCCCAGCATTCGGCGCGTCTCGCACGCATGTTCATGAGTACGGCCGGTCTGCGTGTGGTGACCCCGCGCGGTCCGGTGGATGCCTATGGCATGCTCAAATCGGCGGTTCGCTGCAACGATCCGGTCATCATCATCGAGCACGAGCGCATGTACAACATGAAAGAGGAGATGCCGGACGAAGAGTTCTTCCGTCCGCTCGAGGGTGCCGAAATCGTTCGTCATGGAACCGATATCACCCTTATTGGCTACAACTACAATGTGCACCTGTGCCTGGGTGCGGCCGACAAGCTGGCCAAAGACGGCATTAGCGCCGAAGTCCTGGATCTGCGTTCGCTGAAGCCACTTGATCGTGAGACCATTCGTCGTTCGGTAGAAAAGACCCATCGCGTGGTCATTGCCGAAGAAGATGAAGCACCCGTTGGTGTGGGTGCCGAGATCATGGCCGCCATCAACGAAGACTGTTTCTTCGCACTGGATGCCCAGCCGATTCGCGTGCATGCCGCCGACGTGCCGGTGCCGTATAACGCCCGGCTGGAGAAGGAGGCGATCCCCGATGTCGAGGATGTCTACCAGGGTGCGCTGAAGGCACTGGGCAAGATCTAGTTTCGGTCTATTCCTTAAATTAATTGAAATCATGCGGGGCCCGCGCCCTGCACAGTAACTGCGCCACTATGAGTGATCCATATATCATTAAAATGCCCCAGCTCTCGGACACGATGACCGAGGGCACTATCGTTTCCTGGGAAAAGAATATCGGTGACTTCATCGAGCGCGGTACCGTGGTCGCGACGGTGGAAACTGACAAGGCGATCATGGACGTCGAGGTATTCCGCGAGGGTTATCTCTCCGGCCCGATGGCAGCAGTCGACAGTGTCATTCCCGTCGGCGACGCCATCGCCCTGTTGGTTGCCAGCGAGAGCGAGGTGGTCGCAGCGGATAGTGCTCCGGTTGCCGCCAGTTCGGGTGCGACGGAAGCGGAAACCGCAAGCGAACCGGCCCAACCGGTGGACGAAACACCCGACGAAGCCCATCCGGTAAAGATGCCGCAACTGTCCGACACCATGACCGAGGGCACCATGGTGACCTGGGAAAAGGAAATCGGGGATCATATTGCGCGCGGTACCGTGGTCGCGACGGTGGAAACTGACAAGGCCGTGATGGACGTCGAGGTATTCCGCGAAGGTTATCTCTCCGGCCCGATGGCAGCAGTCGACAGTGTCATTCCCGTCGGAGAAGTCATTGCTTACCTGGTTGACGACAAATCCAAGATTATCAAAAGCGAGCGCACCGCGATTGCTGCGGGCCCTAAAGAAGAAAAACCGAAGTCAGAGCCGGCAGGTACGCCCAAGGCCAAGACCAAGATCCCGGCGATGCCGCATGGCGCCACACCGGCGCCACGTCCGACTACCGGCCAGGCGACGCCTTATGCGCGCCAGCTTGCCGGCGCCCACGGCATCGACCTGAGCAGTATCAACGGTACCGGACCGGGTGGCGTTATCGTTGCGGCGGACGTGCTAAACAAGGAAACGCAGAAGACATCCATCAAGCGTGTATTCCAGGTGCCAGGCGAAGGTCGCCCGATGAGTGCGATGGAGAAGGCCGTGGCGCACAACATGGAGTACTCGCTCTCCATGCCGCTGTTCCGTGTCACCATCAATGTGAAACCCGATGCGTTGAAAGCTGCGTCGAAGCAAGCCGGCGCGTCATTGACCGTTGCCATCGCCAAGGCCGCCGCGATGGGCATCAAGAAACACCCGTCAATCAATGCTGTCTATCAACATGAAGATCGCATTGTCGAGCGCGAGCAGGTTGATATCGGCCTGGCAGTGGAAACCGAAGGCATGGGACTGGTGGTGCCGGTGTTACGCAATGCGGCTCACCGGTCGCTGGCCGAACTCAACGCCGACTGGGCGGACCTGGTGGATCGTGCACGCAAGCGTCGGCTGAAGCCGGAAGAATATTCGAACCCGACCTTCACTATTTCCAACATGGGCATGATGGGGGTGGCGTTGTTTGATGCCATTCCGTCGCCGGGCACGTCTGCGATCTTTGCCATTTCCACCGCCGGACCGGAAGGCATGCCGGTGACGATTACCGCCGACCACCGAATTGTTAACGGTGCCGATGCCGCCAAATTCCTGAACACCTTCAAAGAGCTGGTGGAAAATCCGGGCTGGATCAGTGGTGCCGCGCCTGCACCGAAGGCTGTGGAAAAGGGTGAGTCCGCCATTCCCGCGGGGGACTGGGACTATGACGTCGTCGTTATCGGCGGCGGTCCTGGCGGTGAAGACTGCGCGCGTGACCTGGTGCAGCATGGCCTCAAGGTGGCGATGATCAATGATGCGCCATTCCCCGGCGGTGAATGCCTGTGGCGCGGCTGTATACCATCGAAGGCGTGGCGCGCCGGTGCAGATCGCATGCGCGATCGTGCCCATGATGCACGCCTGGGAGTCAAGAACACCAACAAGCCCGAACTCAACTGGAAGAAGACAAGGGCGTGAAGATCGATGTGATTCAGGGCTTTGCCCGATTTGCCTCCGACCACAGCATTGCGGTGGATACGGGCGGCAATACCAAGGATCCCCATGTTCGTGCTACGCCGGGCGACGGCAAGAAAACCAAAACCATCACCTTTGGTGTCGCCGTTGTCGCCACCGGCGCACCGCCGTTCGTACCACCAATAGAGGGCGCCGACAGCAAGGGTGTGTTGACGTCGGATACTGTCTGGGGCCTGAAGGACGCGCCGGCGCGCCTGGGCATCATTGGCGCGGGTGCGATCGGACTTGAGATGGCGCAGATCTTTGCTGATTTTGGTGCCAAGGTCACCGTGCTCGAAGCGGCCGACCGGCCGTTGAAAGAGGTTGAGCCGGAGATCGCCAAGACCCTGGCAGGACTGCTTGAGAACGAAAAGAATTTAACCCTGGTGCCCAATGCAAAGGCGAAAAAGATTTCCGGTAAACCCGGGGAAATGACGTTGGCGTTTGAAGATGGCGACGGCAAGAACCGCGGCTTCAAGTGCGACTACGTGGTGATGGCTACTGGCAAGAGGCCGGTGCTGGAGCCACTGGATCTTGACAAGGCCGGCGTCGCGGTCGAGAACGGCGCGATCAAGGTCGATGCTACCTGTCGTACCAGTGTGCCGCATATCTTTGCCGTGGGCGATGTCATCGGCGGCTTGATGCTTGCACATACTGCCGGTCAACAGGGGCGAGTCGCTGCCATGACGATAACCGGCGAGGCTGCGTTTTATGACGAGAGCAAGGACTGTGGTGTAATCTTCACGCGACCCCAGGCTGCCTTTGTCGGCCTGTCTGTCGACCAGGCCAAGGCCAAGGGCCTGGATCCGGTTGAAGTGAAGGCGCCAATGAGTATCGATGCCAAGGCCATGATTACCGGCGAGACCGATGGACTGATCAAGATCGTGGCGGACAAGGCCAGTCATCGAATTATCGGCGTGCATTTCCTTACCGAACATGCCGATACGTTAATCGGTGAAGCGGTCATGATGGTATCCGGCGAGATGACCCTGGATCAGGCTGCAATGGCGATACATCCGCACCCGACCCAGACCGAGCTGTTTGGTGACATGTCACGTCGGCTGTTATCTCGACTGCGCCGCAGCGAGGCACGGAAGAAATAACACCCGCTGCCCGCCTTGCCGGCGGGCAGCACGCTGCCATTGTCGCTCTGACCCTGAAGGCTTGTGTATACTTCCGGTACTTGCAGTGGCAGAAGGTTTTCCTGCACGTTTTCCTGAAGTGATTTACCTTATTCGTTCAACCTGATCATGGAGTTTGCGCAGCATCATGTCGCAAGTTAAAAAAGTCGTGCTTGCCTATTCAGGCGGCCTGGATACCTCGGTCATTCTCAAGTGGCTTCAGGAGACCTATGACTGTGAAGTGGTGACCTTTACCGCTGATATTGGCCAGGGCGAGGAAGTTGAACCGGCACGGGCCAAGGCCGAGGCCATGGGCATCAAGGAAATCTACATCGAAGATCTGCGCGAGGAGTTTGCGCGTGATTATGTATTTCCCATGTTTCGCGCGAACACGATTTATGAAGGTGAGTACCTGCTCGGCACGTCTATTGCCCGTCCACTGATCGCCAAGCGCCTGGTTGAAATCGCCGCTGACACCGGCGGCGACGCCATCTCGCATGGCGCCACCGGCAAGGGCAACGACCAGGTAAGATTTGAGTTGGGTGCCTACGCATTGGCGCCCGATATCAAGGTGATCGCGCCGTGGCGCGAGTGGGATCTGACGTCGCGCGAAAAATTGCTGGCCTATGCTGACCAGCACGGTATCGCTGTCGACAAGAAGCCGGGTGAAAAATCACCGTACTCGATGGACGCCAACCTGCTGCACATCTCCTATGAAGGCGGCATCCTGGAAGACCCCTGGGCAGAACCGGAAGAGGGTATGTGGCGCTGGTCGGTGTCACCGGAGCAGGCACCTGATGAGCCAACTTACGTCGAACTCACTTATCGCCAGGGCGATATTGTTGCGATCGATGGCGCCGACATGACCCCGGCAGGTGTGATGGAGGCGTTGAACAAACTCGGATCTGCCAATGGCATTGGTCGTGACGATATCGTCGAGAACCGCTATGTCGGAATGAAGTCGCGTGGATGCTACGAAACACCCGCCGGCACCATCATGCTGAAGGCGCATCGGGCGATGGAATCCCTCACTTTAGACAGGGAAGTTGCCCATTTAAAGGACGAATTGATGCCGCGTTACGCCAGCCTGATCTATAACGGCTACTGGTGGAGCCCTGAACGCAGGATGATGCAGCAGATGATTGATGCCTCGCAGGAATATGTAAACGGTACGGTCAGGGTTAAGCTGTATAAGGGAAATGTCAGCGTGGCCGGCAGAAAATCCGATAGCGACAGCCTTTTCGACGCCAATATCGCGACATTCGAGGAGGACGCGGGTGCCTATGATCAGGCCGATGCCGCCGGTTTCATCAAACTTAACGCGCTGCGCCTGCGTATCGCCGCCCGCCGCAAACGCCCCTGAAGCTGGCCTGATTCCTGCATCTATACTTATTAAAGTATTGATCAATTAGGGCTGCGGTCGTCCCCGGGTGACTTCTCCGCGCCCGACAGCCAGGGACTGCTTCGTTGCCGCTATCCGATATTTCCGCGATCGCCTTTCGGCGCAAGTTCCGGCAGCTCGTCCTGCTTGCGTGGATCGTGCCGCCGGTGTTCGGAATGGCGTTTTTACTTTTTCTCGGCATCTTCACGCCGGCCCAGATCGTCGCCACTTTAGTTACCCCGTTACAGCCGCTGTTCATCATCGCAAATTTGTCGCTCGCCCTCTGGGCATTGGGACGCTGGGTCGAGCCGGTCGCACAGTATCTTGAGGAAAAACGAACAGTGTCGCATGAGCGGGTGCTCGATCGCGTGCGGCGGTTTTCCCTGTTGTTCTGGAGCCTGTTTCTTGGCTACCTGATGCTGGCGCCGGCAACGGTCATTCTGAGTCTCGAGCACTACACCAGCTATGTTGCGCAGCCCGAGGACTGGTTCCGTGTACACTTGACGGCGTTGATCGTCTCCATTGTTGTTGGCCTGCCAATCTTCTTCAAATTCTATGATCTGTTCGGCCGCACACTCGCCGGCATCCCGATCAAGCGACCCACCCTGACCATTCGCACCAAGGTGTTTATGATCGGTGCACTCATTCCGCTGCTGATCGACACGACACTGGTGCAATACTTCTGGTCACGCACCGGCCAGTTCGACACGGAACTGTTTTTGGTCTGGTTGGTGCTCGAGTTGATCGCGATCGGCGGAAGCCTGATTTTCGCCCACAGTTTTGGTCAGTCGATCCAGCCGCTGAAGGAGTTTGTCGATGCTCGTGGCAGTGTAAGTAGTTTTTCCTTTTCCGAATTGAAGGCGAAATCGACCGACGAGCTTGGCGTAATTACCTCGAGCATACAGGGGCTGGCGGAGCAGCTGCGACTGCAGAGCGAAATACTCGAGATTCGCAACCTGATACTCGCGGCAAGTACTGCCGGCTCCATGCTGGAGGAGGCATTCATTGCCATTCTCGATATTGCCGATGCCGCTCTCGGCGCCGACAAGTCATTCCTGATGCTGTATGACCCGGCGAGTGATGAGCTGGTCAACGTTGCTTATTCTGGCGCGCCTTATAGCGAGAACGGCTACTATCGCCTGTCGCTGACCGGCGATTCCTCGCTGGCCGTCCTCGCGTTCAAGAGCGGGCAGACGATTGCGATTGACGATGTCACCAACGATTCCCGGGTTAACCGGAAAGTGGTTACAGAACAGGAGATTGTATCGTCGATCGCGACACCATTGCGCTACGGCGATGCGCTGATCGGCGTATTGATCGCGACCACCGGCCTTGAGGCGCGTCACTATACTGCCCGCGAGATCCGCCTGGTTGAGGCGCTGGCCCAGGAAGCGGCACTGGTGACCAATACACTGATGCTCAACCAGGAGCAGCAACGCGCTGAACGCCGATATCGCGAGCTGAATGAACTGGCGCCCGACCCGATTCTGCTGATCGATGAGTCCGGCAGGTTGTCCGAAATCAACCATGCTGCCGAGACCCTGCTGGGCAAGCCGCGCGACCAGTTGATCGGCGCACCGGTAAGCGAGTTTGTCGTGACCTGTCAGCCCGGGTATTTGCTGGATAGCATGCAGACGATTTCCGAGGGCAAGAGTGTTCAATGTCAGGCTGAACTCGTCGCACAGCGAGATGGCCGACCGGTTGTTGTTGATGTTCACGCGTCACGCCTGCGGTTGGGTGGAGTCAGTATGGTGCAGGCGTTTCTGCGCGATATTACCCGGCAGAAGCAGGCCGAAGACGACTACCGGCACTCACAGGAAAAACTCTCGCTGCATATCGACCAGACACCGATCGGTGTTATTGAATGGAATACCAATTTTGAAGTGGTGGAGTGGAATCCCGCGGCGGAAAAAATATTCGGTTACTCAAGCGAGGAGGCCATGTATCAACACGCCAGGGACCTGGTGGTACCGGAGTTGGCGCTCCAGCATGTGGATGCGGTCTGGCAGGCCCTGCTCGAGCAGAAGGGCGGCAGTCGCAGCACTAACGAGAACATTACCAAGGACGGCAGTACCATCATTTGCGAGTGGTACAACACCCCCCTGATCAGTGATGACGGCAAGGTGGTGGGCGTTGCGTCACTGGTGCGGGACATAACCACCAGCCAGTTGGCGGAAGAGAGCCTGCGAAAGTCCGAACGCGAACTCAGCGGGATATTGAACAGCTTGCAGGATACCTTTTACCGAACCGATACGGACGGGTGCATCGCCCGCGTGTCTCCTTCAGTCGAGCAACTTCTGGGCTATTCGCCCGACGAGTTACTCGGCCAAAAGCTCGGCGATCTCTACGTGGAACCGGACGGGCGTGAAAAATTCATGGAGGAGATGCGGAAGAAAGATGGCGTGGTGAAGGGATTCCAGGCCGCACTTCGATGCAAGGACGGTTCAACTGTGTGGGTGTCTACCAACGCCCAATACTACCGGGACGATGACGGCAATATCGCGGGCGTTGAAGGTACGACACGCGACATGACCAGGTATCGGCGCACCCAGGAAGAGTTATTCCGGGAGAAAGAGCGCGCCCAGGTTACCCTGGAGTCTATCGGTGATGGCGTGGTCACGACCGACGTCAGCGGCAATATTGAATACATGAACCCCGTGGCGGAACAGCTTTGCGGCTGGTCGATAGAGTCAGCCGAAGATCAGTCATTTGAAGAGGTATTCCACCTGCTGGAAGAGAACACGCGACTTCCGATTGAAAGTCTGATCCTGCAGTGCCTGGAAAAACGCCATTCGGTATCTTCAGACACCGACACCATACTGATCGGCAAACACGGACGAGAGTTCGCCGTCGAATATTCTGCATCCCCGATCAGGGATGGCTCCGGTGCGTTGATCGGCGTGGTAATCGGTCTGCACGATGTGACGGTGATGCGGCAGTTGGCGCAGCAGCTGAGCCACCAGGCCACACACGATGCCCTGACCGGGCTGATCAATCGGCACGAGTTCGAGCTGCGCCTGAAAGCAGCACTGGAGAGCGCCAGTGAGGGAGAGCAACATGCACTGTGTTACCTCGATCTCGATCAATTCAAGGTAGTCAATGATACCTGTGGCCATATTGCCGGCGATAAACTATTGAAGCAGGTAACCGCCAGGCTCAAGGAGAAAGTGCGCAGGGCGGACACGATGATCTGAGAAAAGTGGTGAAAGACTTCCGTTTCTCCTGGGAAGGAAAGATATTTGAAGTCGGTGTCAGCATCGGCCTGGTACCGATTGCCCGGAATAGCGGCACGATCACCGAAGTCTTGAGTGCGGCCGACAGCGCCTGCTACGCCGCCAAGGACCAGGGCCGGAATCGTGTCCACGTTTACCTGCCTGATGACAAGTTGCTAAGTGATCGACACGGGGAGATGCAGTGGGTATCCCGCATCACCTCGGCACTCGAAGAAGACCGCCTTGTGTTGTATGGCCAGCGAATCAAATCGCTGGTTGACGGTGTGGTCGATCACTGGGAATTGCTGGTGCGACTGAAAGAGACTGATGGCACCCTGGTGCCACCGATGGCATTTATCCCGGCCGCGGAGCGCTACCACATTATGCCCGCCATAGATCGTTGGGTGGTTCAGCAGACCGTCAACTTGATTGCCCGGTCTGACCAAATGCAATCAAATGACGCGCCGGTATTGAATATCAATCTGTCGGGCCAGTCTATTTCCGATGACGAGGTATTGAGATTTATGGTCGACCAGATAACAAGGGAAGAAGTAAATCCTGAGAAAATCTGTTTTGAGATTACCGAGACGGCGGCAATTGCTGACCTGAGTCACGCCACCCGTTTCATCGCGGTCATGACCGGTCTTGGCTGCCGTTTCGCACTGGATGATTTTGGCAGCGGCCTGAGCTCCTTTGCGTATCTCAAAAACCTGAATGTCTCTTACCTGAAAATCGACGGCGGGTTCGTCAGGAACATGGTCAACGATCGGATTGATTACGCGATGGTCGAATCCATCAATCATGTTGGCCATACGCTTGGCATCAAGACCATTGCCGAATTTGTCGAGACCGACGAAGTGCTGGAAGCAGTCAGCCAGCTGGGTGTCGACTATGCACAGGGCTACTGCATTGACGGGCCCGTTCCGGTGGATGGCGATTTATTCGCTGCCAGTGTGCTGTCGACCGGAGAGATTAAAGCGCGGAAAATGTAGTCCCGCGTTGCTATCGTGGGCGTTAATGGATTACAGTATTTCAGGTCCAACCGGAGCGCAGCAGGTGAGAATTCTACATACCATGATTCGGGTGGGCGACCTGGATCGCTCAATTCAGTTCTATACCGAGGTGCTGGGAATGCAGGTACTGCGGCGCAAGGACTACCCCGAAGGCAAATTTACCCTGGCCTTTGTCGGCTACGGCCCTGAGGCAGAACACACGGTTATTGAGCTGACCTACAACTGGGATACCGACAGCTATGATCTCGGCAACGGGTTCGGTCATATCGCGCTGGCGGTTGACGATGCCGCGGCCGCGTGCGAAGAGATTCGTCAGCGGGGCGGAAGGGTTGTGCGCGAGGCCGGGCCGATGAAGCACGGCACGTCAGTGATCGCCTTCGTCGAGGACCCGGACGGCTACAAAATAGAACTGATCGAGCGCAAGTAACGCCGCCAGCTATAGGGCGGCTCTCTAAAATAGTATAAAAAACAACAGTTTATTCCTTCCCCGGCTTTCAGCCGGTGCCGCTAGCGAGAATTCAGCGGTTCATTTCCTGTCTGGAATCGTGACATAATTGTCAGTCGCAATTAGTGGCAGTTATGTCAGTTCGGGGGTACGGGTAATGTCAAAACGCAACATCAAGCCAAGCTGCGACCAGCTGATCGACATGATGTCGAAACCCTTCGTCATCATCGACAAGGACTACGAGATTCGAGCCGCCAACCGCGCCTACCGGGAGCGCTACGGCGTGAAAGAAAGTGATGTCGTCGGCCGCAAATGTCATGACGTTTCCCACCACTCCGATGTGCCCTGCAGTCAGCATGGAGAGCATTGCCCGCTCGACGCGGTGTTTGGTGAAGGCCAGCCGGCGCAAGTGATGCACGTGCACTATGACACCAACGGGAAAGAGGAGTATGTGCAATTGCAGGCGGCACCCATCTTTGATGCTGATGGCGAAGTGCTCTATATCGGCGAGACGATAAATCCGGTCAGCCATACCGAGGCCGATGAGCCGATCCTGATCGGCCGTTCCCGCCCGTTGTTGCGCCTGACCAGTATCCTGCAGCGGGTGGCGCCGACTCAGACCACGGTGCTGTTGCTGGGCGAGAGCGGCACCGGCAAGGAGCGGGCGGCGGAATACATTCATCAATTTTCCTCCCGCTCGGGCGGGCCGCTGGTCGTCGTCGACTGCAGCACCCTGGGCGAGAACCTGATCGAGAGCGAGTTATTCGGCTCGGAAAAAGGCTCCTATACAGGTTCGACCCAGCGCAACAAGGGCCTGTTCGAGGCGGCCCATGGCGGTACGCTGTTTATCGACGAGATCGGCGAACTGCCGCTGCCGCTGCAGACCAAGCTGTTGCGTGCCCTGGAATCGGGCACGATTCGCCGTATTGGCGGCACGGAATACATTCGGGTGGATGTGCGCGTGGTCGCCGCTACCAATCGTGATATGAAGGCAATGGTGGAGGCAGGCACCTTTCGGGAAGACCTCTATTACCGGTTGACCGCATTCCCGGTCACCTTGCCACCCCTGCGTGACCGCAAGGACGATATTCCCGCTCTGGCCGAACATTTTCTGAAGCACCTGTCTGACGGCGATCGGCACCTGCCGCTGTCACCGGAGATCATCGAGGCGTTGCTCGATTACGACTATCCGGGGAATATCCGCGAGCTACGAAATATCATCGAACGTGCGGCGATTCTGGCGTTTGAAGATGCCATGCGACCTGAGCACCTCTTGCTTGAGGGATTGTCGCGTACCACCCTGGCGAAGCGATCTGAGGATCTGATTTCAAGACGTGGCCGGCTGAACGATCAGTCCGTGCTGAATGCGCTTACCAGAACCGATGGCCATCGGGCCCGTGCCGCGGAGCTGCTCGGTGTGAGTGAGCGCACACTCTATCGCTATGTCGGGCGCATGAAGCAACGCGCCTGATCTGCCCTCCCGTTTCATCGGTTCCTGCAGGTAAAAAAATCCCGAGGTCGTTTCCGACCTCGGGTACTCGCGTACGCCAGACTGAAGGGAGGAGGGTCGCCTGGCTTCTTGAGATAAAAAATCGCTAGCGCACAAACGGTGCTGCCATCAACATTTCCTATGTTAATCGCAACGCCATGCCCTAACGCTATTAAATATAGCAATCACCGTGCCATCCTGAACTGACAAATTTATTGAGTAATATTAGTAAGTTATTAATTGCCGTTTCTGCCGCCTGACTGAAATTCCTGTCAGGAGTGTCAGGTTGGTCACGTTTTGTCAGTGACCAGGTGAAACCGGCCGCGGTCCGTCCCTGTGACCGGCGGCCGGATGACGGCAAGCTCTCGGGCTTACTTGACGGTTGTCAGGCCCAGGATCTCCCAGTCCTGCATACCGCCTCGATACCACTTGATCTTGTGGGCAGGGTAGCCGACCTGCAGCAGGGATTTGATGTTATTCGGCGATTGCCCGCACCACATGCCGTTGCAGAACAGCACCAGCGTCTTGGCGCCACTGAAATTCCAGATTCCGTCTTCTTCCTTGGCGCCAAACTGCTTCTTCAGGATATCGCTGATCGTGAACGGATCCGACTTGGCGATATTGAGCTTGGTCCAGGGGATGTTGACGGAACCGGGAATGGTGCCACGCTCTACCCAGTCCGGGGTGCGCGAATCGATGACAAGCAGGTTTTTGTCTCCATCGCTGACCTTCTTCAGGTAGTGCAGCATTTCGGTCTCGGCGATGGTTTCCACGCCGGGCGCCAGTGTCGATGGCTGGATGCAGAATGGCGGGCACTTGCGTGAGGTCTTGGCGAAGGCCTTGTTGACCTCGTTCTTCTGATCCTGGTTCCGCATTATGGTGACGGTCTTGCCGTTGTGTTTGACCTTCACCCGGCTCATGTCCGGGGTAATGCCAACCGCATCCTTGGCGGATACCAGTGTCGGCGCTGCGGTAAGGCCGAGGCAGATACCGGTTATGATTAACAGTTTTTCGATTCTCATCTGTGACTCCTGCATTGTTAGTATGTCCTCCCGATAGCGGTTGAGGCCGGACCGCTAGTCGCAGTCAGGTTCCTCGCTTCCGGATCCGTCGCCTTTCTTCTTCTTCTTTTTCTTCTTCTTGTCTTCTTCTGATTCCATGATGATCGGGTTAAACACCGGCTTCTTGCCGACACGGTCGATGCTTGCCGCGTTAACATCGGCGCCAGCAATTGGGGTGGCCAGATTCAATGCCGCTATAGCCAGAACGGCGAGCATAAATTTCATCTTCTCCGTCTCTCCTGGTGGGTGCGAATCAACGTCGCACAGATCATTGCAGAAGGCTGATTAGCCCCTGACAGAGACATCATTTGCAACTCACGTGCCAGTATTGAAATAGGAAAAAATTGCTGCAAAAGTGCAGAAAAAGAGCTTCGGAATGTCCGATGACTGAACTGGCCATGTCAGTTGTGGCAGTTCCGTCAGATGGGGGACAGGTCAGTCGTGCTTGACGAAAATCAGGTCCTTGGCCGGAAATCCGAGAGCGCGCGCCTGGGCAAGGAATTCCGTCTTGAGTTCGTCGCTGACTTTCGGTGTACGTGACAAGAACCACAGGTAGGAAGTATCGGGGCCGGAAACAAATGCGTACTGGTAATTTTTCTTATCCAGGCCGAAGACGACGTAAGAGCCATAAAACGGACCGAAAAAGGAAACCTTCAAATATCCCTTGTCCGGTTCACCGACAAAATAGGCCTTACCCTCCGCCTGCTTCCACTGGCTATTTTTTGGTGAATAACCGCGATTCAGTACGCGGACACCACCATCATCACGGAGCGAGTACTCGGCGGTTACATTCTGCAGGCCCCGTTCGAATGAATGATCCAGTCGGGCAATTTCATACCACTTGCCGAGATATTTCTCGAGTTCGAAGCCGGTTACCGGTTTGACCGTATCGGGGTGGCCGAGACAGCCGGACAATATCAGCGAGACAAGAAGCAAGCCTGTCTTTTTCATGATCCGATCCTGCGGAAGTGTTCCGATGCAGTATAGTGACTATATCCGAAAGCACGAAGCCTGTTGATCACAGCTGCGACCGACGCTTTCCGACAAGCGCGGCGATCCAGTAATCCATGCTTGCGTATCGACCCGCACCGATAAAGAACAGGGCCAGTAACATGATGAAGTAGGTGGCGGCGAACTCGATGCCATTATTCAGCATCACGACGCTACCGTGCTCGGTAAGCCAATCGTAGTTGCCATGTTCCTTCAATATGTCTTTGGCTTTGTCGAGTCGCTCGAGTCCAGCGACCACCCGGTCCGAGGAAAACAGCCAGGCGCTTTTGTCGGCAATGGCGAGCCAGCCGTGTTGCCAATGTACGGCGAAGGCAGCGACGAGCATAGTGACCATCAACGGGATCGATATCCAGCGTACTCCCAGGCCAAAGAAAAGCATGGCGGCGCCGACCAGTTCGGTTGATGTCGCCAGGAATGCCATCAGACCAGGCAGTGGCAGGCCAAGACCCCAGTCAGGGTTACCGAACCACGCAGCGGTGTCATCGAAGTGGCTGAATTTGTTGTATCCCGCCATCAGGAAAACCGGGGCTAGGTACAGGCGCAGCGCCAACGGCGCAAGAAAATCCGCAGTTCGGGTTTTATCGAGTAATGCCTGCAGTTTCAGTAGTCGATCCATCGTTCATTCCTCGCTGTTCTGATTTTTGTGAGTCGCCGGGTAATGCTCAGGTAACTACTGCTTGTGACAGGAGAGCGGGTGTGAAGTTCAGTGGTGACTAACCGCAGACGGGAAATTACTTCGTTGTTCCAAGAACGATATCGTGACGACGCAAATCTTCAAGTATCGCCAGACCGCCGTTGACGACGGCTTCGGGGTTGGGGTGCTGCATCTCTTCGGCGATCGCCAGAAGCGCCTCACCGCCGGTGAGCATCGCCTCCTGTTGCAGGCGTTGCAACAGAATCGTTGTCATCGGATTGATCTCGATAAATCCGACCTGGTCTTCCCGGTCGCGGTAGACAATTATAGATGTGGGTTCTGCGGGCGCCTCGGCCGGTTGATAGTCCAGGCTGATGCGATGCACCGGGAAGCGATAATTCAAGACCCACACCAACGGTGACACGGCCGGATGACCGCGTAACAGATCGCCATTCGGTTCGATAACGCTCCAGTCTATCTCGTTGTCATCGTGAGCTGCCGCCAGCTCCATCCATTCGTAATGCGCGAGTTCCAGCATGAACGGTGGATCATGACTGTCCGACTGCCGGGTATTTTGCAGGTAGGCGAGAAATTCAGCGGGCATTTCCGGGAACAGCGGAGTCTCCGCGCGGTGATGTGCGAAATAATCCCTGAGCATGGCCTGCCACCGGTCTTCACCAAGTATCTCGTGCAGCACCGGGTAACTCGAGGCCATGAAATCTTCAACATTGTTGAAGAACAGCTCCCGGTAAACCGCCATCCGTCGATCCTCGATACCATCCGGCGCAGGATTGCTTTCCGGGTCGCGGATATGGGCGGCGAACTCGAATTGCTTGCGGATAAATCCGGGCTGTTCAGCTTGATCGCGCGACTTGTTTTTCATCAGTCAGTGCCGTCCACTTCTGCTGCAAGGCATTGATGCGGTTCACTTCGGTCAGTAGCTCGGCCAGGGGAGGGATATTGAAATCGCGCTCGAGCAGTGTCGGGATCACACCAAATTGCGCGTAGGTTTTTTCCAGCAGGTCCCAGACGGGGTCTATGATATCGGCGCCATGGGTGTCGACGATAAGATCATCGGCTTCATTGTAGTGCCCGGCGATATGGATATAGCTGATGCGGTCTGCCGGCAACTTGTTCAGAAATTCAACGGCATCATATTTGTGATTGACACTGTTGACATAGATGTTGTTCACATCGAGCAACAGACCGCAGTCTGCCTCGTCCAGCACTGCGTTGATAAAATCAATCTCCGCCATCTCCTGCCCAGGGGCGGCGTAATAGGAAATATTTTCCATAACGATTCGCTGCTCCAGGAAGTCCTGAACCTGGCGAATACGATCAGCGACATAGGTCACGGCTTCGGAGGTAAACGGGATGGGCATCAGGTCGTACATGTGCCCGTCATCGCTGCAATAACTCAAATGCTCACTGTAGGTACGAACGTTGTGTTGCTTCAGAAAGTCTTTGACTTGTTGCAGAAATTCGAAATCGAGAGGGGAGGGACTGCCAATGGAAAGTGACAGACCATGGGTAACGAAGGGATACCGTTCTGTAAACTGGCGAAAGCGCTTGCCGTAACGGCCGCCAACACCAATCCAGTTTTCCGGAGCGACTTCCAGAAAATCGAGTTGTGCCGGTGGATGGTCCTCAAGCGGACCCATCAGGGCCCGCTTGAGTCCAAGTCCAGCACCATGAACAGGATATTGCTGATTCATGGGACAAGTTTACGACAACTTACTTCTTGCCGCCGCACTTGCCTTCACCACACTGGCCTTCTTTCTTGCCATCTTTCTTGCCACCACAGTGACCGTCTTTGTCACCTTTGGCGCCGCAATGTGCTTCACCGTCTTTCTTGCCACCGCAGTTGCCTTCTTTTCCGGCTACCTGGTAGCCACTGGAAAGCGGCTGCATGGCGAACGGGTTGGTGTCGGCACTGGCAACCGGGGTTGCGGCCATGGATGCTACAAAGGTTGCGCCCAGAGCGGCGGCCAGAGCTTTAGGTGTGTTCTTATTTGCCATTCGATAGATCTCCATTAATCAGGTGAAAAAAATTGTTTTAATTTAAAGGCTGAAAAACTCCTTTGGCGTGGCATTCCGTTTCGCCGATCGAAGCTGTAATCACTCTACATCAGCGCCTTCCATGGCGCACGAAACTCTCTGACTCTGGTCAGTAGGGAAAGTTTCAGGGAAACCGGGATTTTTATGAATTATTTGCGCGTGGCGCGCAATTGCTCGTCCAGACAGGAAAAATAGAGGGTTTCATCGGGGGCGCTGCCGTTGCGCTGGGCATGCCAGAGCATTTCACCTAGGCATTCCATAATATTATGCAGCGCTGCATGAGCATCCTGGTGCAGTTCAGTGAGCTGCTGGTAGTAGGCCTTGATTCCGCTCGGTCGGTCCATGGACAGCTGCTCCTCGATAGCGACATGCATACCGAGATGCAGGAACGGGTTGATCTCGCCCTGCTCGGGAAGATAGTCCTTGTCCTGGTAGCGATCAGGATTTTCCAGCAACGGCTGGTACTCCGGGTGATTCAGTATGACCTGGACGATGATGGTCTCGACACCTTCCAGCGGTAGCTTTTCCTGGTACTTGCGCCAGACATTGAAGAACACCGAGCGGGTGTCCTGGCGGGATTCACCGAATAACATGTGTCAGGTATCGACGCTAAACAGGCCAAGGATGGTGGAGTACTGGAACAGGTGATTATCGGTTTCCAGTGGGCCAATCTCGCCGTTGCCATAAAACCCGATCGTCGGCAGGCCAGGGTAAGCGGCCTGCAGAATTTCCAGATCGCGATCGCGGTTACCGTAAAAGTGTGGTCCGCGACCCATGCACGGAAACAGCATGGCAAAATCGGGACTAGTACCGAGTCGGGCGCCGGCCTGATGTACGGTCTGTTTCATCTCGCGTTCCGCTGCCAGCGTGTCGCGCATGGCCCAGAACAACGATTCACCGGGCCGAAGACGGTCCGCCAGGGTTATCGATTGATCGTTGAGATTGGCCGAGACAATGTGGTTCAGGCGGAAGCGTCCTTCACTGATCGCGGTTTCCGGGTCGCCAAAGGTAACGCCACCCATGAGCAAATGAAGCGGGATATGTTTTTTCTCGCGCACCGATTGCGGCAACGAGCGCACCAGGACATTCAGTGCCGGGTAATTCCCCAGCCGCATCAGGTCGTGTCCTTCAACCTCGGCGACCTTGATCGGTGCGGTCAGGGCGCGCACGCCCTGTGAGACAACTACGCCGGCACGCGTGTGGCTGAAGCGCGCCTCAACCCGCCCGCTCTCGGCGACCCGGCTGCCGCTCCATACCTTGAACGGGCCATGACCAAACGGGTCGCCGGAGATCGCGCCTATGCGCTTGGCCGGGACATCGAGCCAGTCACTGTCCAGTCCTGCCGGCGTACACAGGCTCAGCAGGGTTTCGCCGTCGTCCATGTGATTTCCGGAGAGTTCCAGCTGGATGTTGCCGCCGAAGACCATGGCCGCAGCTCCCGGGCTGTCGAGCAACCACTCGTCTTCGGTCAGGACTCCGCTACCGGTGCAGCCCACCACCTGCATACAATCAGCGGCGCGTGCAGCGGCGCGCAGGGCCGGTTCGGGGTTTTCAGCATATTCATGGGTGAGGAAAACGATGACACCGTTGGCACGATCCAGCTCCGCGCGTTCAAGCGCCTGCTGCACAGCTTTGGCGGCATGAGACGGGTCCGCACGGACACCATGACTGAGACCGGTGGCAACACTGCTCATTCTTCTACTTTATCTTTATATTCACACAAATCATAGATGACGCAGCTGCCGCACCGGGGTTTGCGGGCAATGCAGGTGTAGCGCCCATGCAGGATCAACCAGTGATGCGCATCATGTTTGAATGCGTCCGGCACCACTTTCATTAGCTTGTCTTCCACTTCGCGAACGGTCTTGCCCGGCGCAATGCCGGTGCGATTGGCAACACGGAAGATGTGGGTATCCACAGCAATGACGGGTTCGCCAAACGCCGTGTTCAGAATGACATTGGCGGTCTTGCGCCCGACGCCAGGCAAGGCCTCCAGCGCCTCGCGTGTTCGCGGGACCTTGCCGCCGTGTTCGGCAACCAGGATGCGGCAGGTTTTCATGATGTTGGCTGCCTTGGTCGGATACAGGCCGATGGTTTTGACGTACGACTTCAGCTTTGGCAAACCCAGGTCAACAATGTCCTGCGGATTCTTTGCCACCTTGAACAATTCGCGCGTGGCAATGTTCACGCCCTTGTCGGTTGCCTGTGCGGACAGGATAACAGCGACCAGAAGCTGAAACGTATTGCGGTGTTTCAACTCCGTGGTCGGGTGCGGGTTTGCAGCGCACAAGCGCTCAAAGATTTTGTGACGCTTTTCTTTGTTCATGGGTTCCCGCGTTTTTGTTTTACGCGTTGAACGGCCGCACGAATATCGGCTCGAATGCGTTCGCCCTGGTTCATGGACTTGGCGCGCTTTGCGATAGCGCGTTCGCGCTTTCGTCGAGCGAGACGGCGCAAGCGGAGAATAGTGTTTCGCCGAGCGATCTGCGTTTCCGCTTTTTCGTATTCGGGCCAGGCGTCGGCATTGCCGCCCCGATGCACCTTATCGGGAACCAGTTCGATGCAGTCGACAGGGCAGGCTGGCAGGCACAATTCACAACCGGTGCAGAGCAGATCGAGCACGGTATGCATACGCTTGCTTCGGCCGATGATCGCGTCCACCGGGCAGGCCTGGATACATAGCGTACAGCCAATGCACTGCGGTTCAATAATCCTGGCCAGTACCCGCGGTTGGTGTTCACCGCATTCGGGATCCAGCGGCTGGACTGGACGGTTCAGCAGGGTCGCGAGTCTCGAAATCGTGGTGTCTCCGCCGGGCGGGCAGCGGTTGATGTCGGTCTCGCCGCGGGCAATTGCGCTGGCGTAGTCCCGGCAGCGCGGGTAGCCGCAGCGGGTGCACTGGGTTTGCGGCAGGCACTGATCGATCGCCTTGACCGGAATTTCAGGATCTGAAGATTGTGCATTACCCATCGTCATCAGGGCGCGAGTATGGCCAGTGGGTCAGGACTTTGCAACGAGGAGCATGTTGGGATTTGCTGCCAGCTCAAGTAGACTGGCCCGGCTCGGGGACCGGATTATTATGCCAGCCAAAAAAAATAAAAAACCACAAAGCGAGGCCCGTTCTTTTCTGCACGGCCTTGTTCGCCAGATCAAACGTTCACGCAAGCCGGTAACTATTCTGTTTACCGACGTCGAAGGCTCGACCAGCTACTGGGATCGGCATGGCGACATCAAGGGTCGCCTGATGATTGATCAGCACAACCGCGTCGTGTTTCCCGTGATCCGGAATTACAAGGGTCGCATCATCAAGACCATTGGTGATGCGGTGATGGCCTCGTTCCGGGATCCGGAAAACGCGATGAAGGCAGCGATTGCCATTCAGCAGGGGCTGGAACAAAAGCGCAAGGAAGATCGAAGTTTCCGCATGCATGTGCGCATCGGGGTCCATACGGGCCAGGCGATTGTCGAGCGCTCGGATGTCTATGGCGATGCGGTCAATGTCGCGGCCCGGATCGAGAGTCGTGGCAAGGGTGGCGACATTCTCGTGTCCCACGGCACCGCCAGCCAGTTGAACAAGGTGGCCTATCACCTGAAAAAGAAAGGCAGCTTTAGTCTCAAGGGCAAGAAAAACCCGTTAACCATCTACCAGTGCAACTGGCAGGACTCGGCCAAGTTTGTCGACACCGTGCAGTTCACCAGCTTCCTGCCGTTTGCCACCCAGCAAAAGGCGGAGTTGCTGATGCATACCGCGGTCACCATCGGCTTGTTGTATTTTATCTATATAAAATACCTGCGCTACGTCGTCGCCGACAGTGAACGCTTGCTGTTTCTTACCCTGGACCCGGCAACCCTGTTGAATGTTCACCCGATCGCGCCGGTGGTATTGATCCTGGCGGTTGCGCTGGCGATTCAGTTTTTTGGCAGCATTCATACCATTCCCGGTTGGGTGGTACGCCTGGTCAAGGGTGGCTTCGGCTTCGCTATTGGTTTTGCCGCGCTCTACCTGCTGATGATGACTTTCAGTGGCAGCCTGGAGCAGGAAGTCAGGCGCGTCATCTCGCGCTCCGATCACCTGTTTGTCGAAGTGGTCAGCAATAATACCGCGGTCTACGCCCGGCCGAATTCCGATGCCGACGTGTTGCGTTATACCGACAGTGGCAACCTGCTGTTGCTGGCAGATGTAAAGCACATCAAGGGGATCACCTGGAACAAGGTGTTTGTCGGCAGTGGCCGTCACGGCTGGGTAGAGCGGGTGTTGCCACCGCGCATTGGTGTACCGGAAAAGCGCCTGACCCTGGCTTACAAATACTATTTTCGATACCAGGATCTGTACGCCCTGATCGGCGGATTGCTCGGCTTTCTCTGGGGATATCTCAATTTCCGCGTGCGACCGTTCTAGTTTATTGTCGCGCCGCGAACTGTTACTTGATCCGCATCCCCGGTTTGGCCCCTGAATCGGGTGACAGGATCCACAGTTCCTTGCCACCCGGCCCTGCCGCCAACACCATCCCCTCTGATACACCAAAGCGCATCTTCCGCGGTGCCAGGTTCGCGACCATCACGGTCAGCCTGCCTTCGAGGTCCTCGGGTTGATAGGCAGACTTGATGCCGGCAAAGACGTTGCGGGTTTCGCCGCCAAGATCGAGTGTCAGTTGCAGTAACTTGTCGGCGCCCTCCACGTGTTCCGCCCTGGTAATCAGCGCGACGCGCAGATCGACCTTGGCAAAGTCATCAAACTCAATCGTATCGCGGATCGGGTCGTCGGCCAGTGGGCCGCTAATCGTTTTTGTATCACTCAAGGGAACCAGCTCCTCTTTGGCTTGTGCAAGCATGCTTTCAATTTGTGTTTGTTCAACGCGAGTCAGCATGTGTTTGAACGGGTGAATCGTGTGCCCGGTCAGGGGTATGCGGGTACTCTCCCAGGCCAGCGGTTCGATACCCAGGAACGTCTCGGCCTTCTCTGCCGTTTTCGGAATGATCGGCTTGAGGTAACCCATCAGGACATAGAACAGGTTCAGGCCCTGGCTGCAAATTGCCTGAAGCTCACTATCACTGCCTTCCTGTTTTGCCACCACCCAGGGTTCCTTATCATTAATATACTGGTTGGCGATGTCGGCCAGGGCCATGATTTCGCGCACAGCTCGCGAGAACTCCCGGTTCTCGAAGTGCGCGGCGATGGATTCACCGGCGTCAACAAACTGCTGGAAGAGTGCCGGCTCCGGTAACTGATCGGCCAGCCTGCCCTCAAAACGCTTGCTGATGAAACCGGCGCAGCGGCTGGCGATGTTGACCACCTTGCCGACGAGGTCGGAATTCACGCGCAACAGGAAGTCGTCCAGGTTGAGGTCGATATCTTCTACCGTGTTGCCAAGCTTGGCGGCAAAGTAGTACCGCAGGTATTCCGCATCGATATGATCAAGATAGGTGCGGGCATTGATAAAGGTACCGCGCGACTTTGACATCTTGTTGCCGTCGACCGTAAGGAAGCCGTGGGTGAAGATCGAGGTCGGGCGGCGGTAGCCGGCACCACTCAACACCGCCGGCCAGAACAGGGCGTGGAAATAGAGTATGTCCTTGCCGATAAAATGATACAGCTCGGTGTCACTGTCGGGTTTCCACCAGGCATCGAAATCCATACCGTTGTGGTTGCAGAACTGCTGGAAGCTCGCCATGTAGCCCATGGGCGCATCGAGCCAGACGTAAAAATACTTGTCCTTAGTGCCAGGAATCTGGAAACCGAAGTAGGGGGCGTCACGCGAGATATCCCAATCCTGCAGTCCGCCTTCAAACCACTCGGTGAGCTTGTTTGCCACTTCCGCCTGGACGTGACGCACGTCGGTGATGTCGGGGTGCAACCACTCCCGCAGCATATCCTCGAAATCGGCCAGCTTGAAAAAGTAATGCTCGGATTCTTTTTCAATCGGAGTGGCGCCGGACACGACGGAGCGCGGATTCTTCAGCTCGGTGGTGTCATAGGAGGCACCGCAGACCTCGCAGTTGTCGCCATACTGATCCTCGGCACCGCAGCGTGGGCAGGTGCCCTTGATGAACCGGTCCGGCAGGAACATTTCCTTTTCCGGGTCGTAGGCCTGCTTGATGGTGCGCACGGCAATGTGCCCGGCGTCCTTTAGCTTGCGATAAATGCCCTGGGCGAATTCCCGGTTTTCATCCGAGTGGGTGCTGTAGAAATTGTCGAACGAGATCGCGAAATCGGCGAAGTCCCGCTGGTGTTCCTCGGCAATGCGCTCGATCAGCGCCTCGGGCGTGATCCCCTCGTTCTGGGCACGCAACATGATGGGCGTGCCGTGGGCATCGTCGGCGCAGACATAGTAGATCTCGTGCTCGCGCATACGCTGAAACCGTACCCATACATCGGTCTGGATGTATTCCACCAGGTGCCCCAGGTGGATCGCGCCGTTGGCATAGGGCAGGGCGCTGGTGACCAGGATTTTTCTTTTTTCTGTCATGGGGTTTCCGGCCGGGATCAATGAAAAGGCCGCGCCGCAGGCGGCACGGCCATGAATCAGGCTCGGGAAAATACCAGTTTTACCCAGGCCAGGCTACCGAATCCCCCGGATAGGGCCGAACCGGCAAAAACCGCTCAAGTCGCGCGGGAACTTTGCTATTATCCGGCCCCGCACCATGACATTTCGGGGGTTGCGGTGTAGGATTGCGCCCCCAATTAATTCCTGACTAAATTACTGGAGTATTACCCATGGCGGACGTTACCCAGGCGCAAATTGAAGCCGCGCTCAAGGAGATGGTTGATCCTTACCTGAACAAGGATCTCATCAGCGCCAAGGCGATCAAGAATATCGCCATTGATGGCGACAAGGTATCCATAGATGTTGAGCTCGGCTTTCCGGCCAAGGGCTATCACGAGAAGCTGACCAGCAGCATCAAGGAAAAGGTCTCGGCGGTGAGTGGTGTTGGCGATATTAAGGTCACGATCAGCACCAGGATTGTCAGCCACGCGGTCCAGCAGGGCGTCAAGCCGATCGAGGGTGTGAAGAATATTATTGCGGTCGCCTCCGGCAAGGGCGGCGTCGGTAAATCCACCACCTCGGTGAACCTGGCGCTGGCACTGGCCGCGGAAGGCGCACGTGTTGGCATCCTGGATGCCGATATCTACGGTCCGAGTCAGCCGCGTATGCTTGGCGTCAGTGCCAAGCCGGAATCGGATGATGGCAAGACGCTAAAGCCGATCATGAGCTACGACCTGCAGGCCATGTCCATTGGCTTCCTGATCGACGAAGAAACCCCGATGATCTGGCGTGGCCCGATGGTGACCCAGGCGCTGGAGCAGTTGTTGCGCGACACCGCCTGGGACGACCTCGACTATATGGTGATCGATCTGCCGCCGGGCACGGGTGACATCCAGCTGACGCTGGCGCAGAAGGTGCCGGTCAGCGGTGCTGTAATCGTGACCACGCCTCAGGACATCGCACTGATGGATGCCCGCAAGGCGCTCAAGATGTTTGAGAAGGTGGAGGTACCGGTACTCGGTATCGTCGAAAACATGAGTACCCATATCTGTTCCAAGTGTGGCCACGAGGAGCACATCTTCGGTGAGGGCGGCGGCCACCGCATGGCCGATGATTATGATGTTGATTTCCTCGGCGCGTTGCCGCTGGATATCCGTATTCGCGAGGAAACGGATGGCGGCAAGCCAACGGTAGTGGCAGAGCCCGACAACCCGATTTCACAGATCTATCGTGAAATTGCGCGCCGCACCGCGGCCAAGCTGGCGTTGAAGAAAAAGGATTTTGCGGCCAAATTCCCGAATATCGTAATTCAGAACAGCTGACAGACATATTCTGGACCGACGGCAAGGATGCCGGAAAAACCGGGTTTTGCCCGGTTTTTTTTATGGGATCGCGGGCGGAACCGCTGAAAATTGAACGTACAAAGAGAATGGCCAGTAAAAATGACGGGATTCGCCAGTCGCTATGATGACGCTGGCGCAGACTCTGGCTACTATTAATTTATCGACCGGGATCCAGCGCCCAGTAGGCAATGAAGGCGCTGGTACCATACAACAATAAAAATATGGATAGCGGCCAAATCAATCTGGCAACGGGGCTTGGCGGAGCCCGCATCAGGCCGTTGATGGTGTAAAAGGAAATCGCATCAGAATGAACCAAAAACACTCTACCGGTGGGCGCACCCTGGGCCCGATCGATGCCCGGGAATTTCGCAAGAAGTTTCGTCTGCTCATTTTTAATGCGTGGAATGTCCCCGCCATATTTGGTCTCAGCTTTATCCTCTATGTACAGATTCTAAGCGTCTCCGAAATGATCGCGGTGATGACCAATCCGCTGGAACCATTGTTCGTCATCATCTGGATCGCGTTTTCGTTGTGGTATTTCACCCGCTATACCCGGCCGGTCATCGCCTACCTGGAAAGTCCAACTGATGCTTCAGTTGAAGCAGCCCTAAACTGCATTCGACGGTTCCCGTTGCATTTCTGGGCACTGTTTTTTGCATACCTGATCATGGCGCCAATCTCAGTGATCTGGGCTGCCGAGCTTTATGCCGGTTTTGTGCCACAACCGGTCGACTGGTTCCGCATCAGTATGGTCGCTCTGATTGTTTCCATCATTGTTGGCCTGCCCATCTTCTTCATGATCCTTGATCTGTTCGGGCGCACATTGACTGGCGTGCCGCTGGCGCGACCCCACGTGACCGTGCGCACCAAGGTGTTTCTCATTGGCGCACTGGTGCCGCTGCTGATCGATACCATGCTCGTGCAGTACTACTGGAATCGCACCGGTTTCTTTACCACTGAGACTTTCGTGGTGTGGTTGTTTCTTGAACTGCTCGCGATCGGCGGCAGCCTGATTTTTGTCCGGAGTTTTGGCCAGTCGCTGGCGCCCCTGGAAACGATTGTCGGCGGCAAGCGATCATTCGATGGACTGGATCTGGAAGCGCTGCAATCCCAGTCTACCGACGAGATCGGCGTGCTCACCACTTCCTACCGTGCGTTACTGAACGATTTGCAGATACAGGGCGAGATGCTGGAGCTCAACAACCAGTTACTGCGTAGCACCGGCAATTCCATGTCAATGGGAAAGGTCGCCAATACCGTTGTTTCACTTGCCGATCGTGCCATTGAAAGTGATAGCAGCTTTCTTGTCCTGCAGGATTTCGCCACGGGTGACCTGGTCTGCGTGGCCGAGTCGGGAAAGGATTATCGGCATGACGGTTACTTTCGCATCGCGATCGACGAGGAATCGCTTGCGACCCTGGTGTTCAACGACGACAAGACCTATGCGATTGCCGATGTACGGACCGATCCGCGATGTAGCCCCCGGTTACACCAGCAGTTCAAGACCCGGTCGGCGCTGGCAACCCCGTTACGCCTGGATGGCAAGCCAATCGGCGTGCTCATGTGCACTAGCACCGCGACCCAGCGAGAATATACAGAACGCGACGAAGCGGTAGTCCAGGGATTGGCACGTGAAGCCGCGCTCGCGATCAATACTCAACGGCTGAACGAACGTAATGCGGCCGGCGAAATCGAGCGCCGTGAGAAAGACGAACTGATCGAACTCCTGATGAATTCAACCGAAGAGGCAATCTTTGGTGTAGATCTCGATGGCGTTTGTATTTTTGTCAATCGTGCTTGTGTCGAGATGTTGGGTTACGACAACGAGTCGGAGTTGCTGGATCAGAGTATTCATGAATTGATACACCACACTCGCGCGGACGGTTCACCCTATCCCAAGACCGAGTGCTCGGTACGACAGGCGACGCTGGCACAGAGCAGCGCCCATCGCGATGACGAGGTTCATTGGCGCAAGGATGGAACCAGCCTGCCGGTGGAATACTGGTCCCGGCCGATTCGCAAGGACGGAGAGATCGTCGGAACCGTGGTGACCTTCGTTGATATCAGCGAGCGCAAGCTGGCAGAAAAGCATCTTAAAGAAAGCCAGGAGCAGCTCGACAACGTGGTAAACAATGCGTCGGTGGTGTTGTTTGCGATCAATCAGGGTGGCAGGTTTACCCTGTCCGAGGGCCAGGGTTTGCAGGCGCTGGGTCTCGAGCCCGGCCAGGTCGTCGGAATGGCGGCAGAGGATGTCTACAAGGATTTCCCACACGTACTGCGCGATATCAGGCGAGCACTGGCCGGCGATGCGTTTACCGCTGAAGCAAATGTAGGCGGAATAATATTCGAGGTTCACTACTCGCCGATCAGGAACGATGATGGCGAGGTTGCCGGTACCATGGGCGTCGCGGTAGACATTACCGAGCGCGTAAAGACACAGCAGGAACTGGAGCAGAGTACTGAGCGCCTCGAGTTGGCCATCGAAGCCGGCGAAATCGGAATCTGGGAGTGGGATATCGCCACCGGGCGGGTCGACTGGTCAGATAATGTCGAACAGATATTCGGGCTTGAGCAGAAAGAGTTCAAGGGAACCCTTCAAGATTACAACAGCCGTGTCTTTCCGGACGATATCGATATGCTGGGACAGTCCATCACTGATGCGCTGGAAAAGGGCAAGCCGTTTTTCGTTGAACACCGAATTGTCAGGGGTGATGGCTCGATTGGCTGGATCTACGGGCAGGCCAAGGTTCGACGGGACGACACCGGAAGCCCCCTTGGTATGGTCGGCGTTGTCGCCGATATCACCGAGCGCAAACAGGCCGAAGAAGAAATCCGCAGACACCGTGAACACCTTGAAGAGCTTGTCGAGGAGCGCACCACCGAACTGCGTGCCGTAAACAAGGAGCTCGAGTCATTCGCCTACTCGGTATCTCACGATTTGCGGGCGCCGCTACGCAGTATCGACGGCTTCAGTCTCGCTTTGCTGGAAGACTATAACGACAAGCTGGATTCGAACGGACGCGATTACCTGAACCGCGTGCGCAACAGTGCCCAGCGAATGTCAGTTCTGATCGATGATCTGCTGGAATTGTCACGCGTCACTCGCTCCGAGATAAATCGGGAGATCGTCGAGTTGTCGGCTTTGGCTTCGGGTGTAACCAAAGAACTCGCGACGGGCGAACCGGAACGCAAGGTGGCGATACAGGTTGCCGAAGGGGTGACCGCCGAGGGAGACAAGCGGTTATTAAAAGTGGTGCTGGACAATTTGCTGGGCAACGCCTGGAAATACACGGGTAAGACAGATAAAGCCGAGATTGAGTTTGGTGTGATCGACAAGGGTGGTCGTGCTGCGTACTACGTACGGGACAATGGTGCGGGGTTTGATATGAAATACGCCGACAAGTTGTTTGGCGCGTTTCAGCGTTTACACAAGGCGGAAGAGTTTCCGGGCACCGGCATTGGTTTGGCAACGGTACAGCGCATCGTGCATCGCCACGGTGGCCAGGTCTGGGCAGAGGGCAAACCCGGTGGCGGCGCGACATTCTTTTTCAGTCTCAATACTGGTGTCGGAGGTGATAATGGAGAATAAGAAAATACTGCTGGTCGAGGATAATCCCGACGACGAGGCCCTGACGTTAAGGGCGCTGAAGAAAAATAATATTGCCAACGAAGTGGTTGTCGCGCGTGACGGTGTCGAAGCGCTCGATTACCTGTTTGGCGAAGGTGTGCATGCAGGAAGGGATCTTGGCGATCAACCGCAGGTCATCCTGCTCGACCTGAAACTACCCAAGGTTGACGGCCTTGAAGTGCTCAAGCGTATCCGTGGGCATGATCAGACGCGGCGCCTGCCGGTAGTTATCCTCACGACCTCCAATGAAGACAGTGACATCGTCAGCAGTTACGACATGGGTGCCAACAGCTACATACGTAAACCGGTAGATTTTGATCAGTTTATGGAGGCGGTGCGTCAGCTTGGCCTGTACTGGCTGGTACTGAATGTGACGGCGCCTGACGGGGCCTAGTCTTAGGGCTAGCCCGATATGGATCACCACGGGTAACGTTGCAGGCAAGGAGACACGGCGATGAGGAAAGGTTCGGGAAGCCGGGGTGTGTTGGCAGTGCTCTTGATGATTGGAGCCGGGCTGCAAAATGTGATCGCGCAGGACCAGTTAGTGCTCGGTATTCATCCCTATAAAACCTCGGACAAGCTGATCAAGGCCTATTCACCGTTGGCACAGTACCTGACCCGCAAGATTGGCCAGCCGGTTACGCTCAAAATCTCAGCTGACTATCAGCAACATATCGACGCCATTGGCAGGGATCAGCTGGACATTGCATACCTCGGGCCGTCTTCCTATGTGAAGCTCTATGACCGCTATGGAGAGAAACCGCTATTGGCCAGGCAAGCGGTTCACGGCAAGCCCACATTTCAAGGAAAGCTCGTCGTGCCTGCAAACAGCCCGATCACGACGCTGGCGCAACTCAAGGGAAAACGTTTCGCCTTCGGCGATCCGAATTCAACCATGAGTCACCTGGTGCCACGCTACATGCTTCAGTCAGCGGGTGTTACCGGTAAAAACCTCAAGAGCTTCCGGTTTCTCGGTTCCCATGACAACGTGGCGCTGGCAGTACTGGCGGGCGACTTTGATGCGGGGGCTGTAAAAGAGGCGGTTTTCTACAAATATGAAACCAGGGGCTTGCGCGCGTTGGCGACAACGCCCGCGCTCTCCGAGCACCTTTTCGTGACGAGCAACACGCTTGATCCTGAGCTGATCAAGCGGTTACGCGATGCGATGTTAACGTTGCATCAGGATTCGGAAGGCAAGCAGATTCTGACCAGTATCAAGAAAGGTGCCACTGCCATGGTGCCGGTCAAAAACAGCGACTACGACAACCTCCGCGAAATTCTACGCTCGCTCAGAAAAACCGGAGTTGTTCAGTAATGCCAAGCGCTTTTCACAGGACGCGCCGTTCGGTGCTGTCGTTTACTGTTGCCTTGCTCGCGTTCCTGGTGTTGGCCGATACGCTCTTCATTACACAGCAGTCGCACGACATTCATCAACGCATGCAATTGCACACCGAACATGAATTTGATCTCTTTGGCCATCTAGTTTCTGACGCCCTGACCCGGAGCGACTATGCCGCCGTGGAGCAGGCAGCAATAAGCTGGGCGGGCGACCAGGAAAATATCGTGAGACTGAAGATTGTGACTAACAACGGCTTCGAGCTGGTTGACTATTCCCGTCGCCATGATTCGGAGAGCACGGCATTTTTTCAAAAGAAGATAGCCTATGGTGATGACCGAGAAGTTAATATTTTCATCGAAAAGGACACAAGCGATATCCACAAGACGCTGACCACGCTCATGGTTCAGCTTGTTGTCATCTCGGCGGTGCTGGTCGCACTGCTGGGTTTTGTAATCCAGCGCACAGCACTTCGTCCATTGCAACGCGAAATCGATCTGCACAAACAAACAGAGGGCTCTTTGCGACAGTCAATTTCGGAGCTTGAGTTGGTCAACTATTCACTTTCTCATGATTTGCGTACCCCGCTTCGGGCAATTACCGGGTACAGCCAGATTCTGCGCGATGATGCCGGGTCCAAGCTGAACGAGGATGAGCAGTATAGTCTGAAACGCATCGAGTCCGCTGGCAAATACATGGCGGAGCTGATTGATGACATCCTGGAGTTGTCTCGTATATCGAGCGCAAAGCTTTCAATCTCGACGGTGGATGTCAGCAAACTCGCCAGGCAGTGCCTGGAAAATTTGCTTGCACAACATCAAACTCACGAGACGCTGTGGGAAATCCAGGAAGGTATGACGGCGAGGGCGGACAGGAGATTAATTGATGTTCTTCTTGAGAACCTGATCGACAACGCAATCAAGTACACCACCGGGACCAAAGTGCCGGTAATAAAACTCGGTACGGTTGAGCAAAACGGTAACACGGTTTTTTATGTCAGGGACAACGGCGTAGGGTTTGATATGCAGTTTGTCGACAAGTTGTTCAAGCCGTTCCAGCGTCTGCACCAGGACGGAAGTTACCGCGGGACCGGTATCGGGCTTGCCATTGCCGCCCGCATCGTAGAGCGACATGGCGGAAGCATCTGGGCCGAATCACACCCGGGAAAAGGGTCAACACTATATTTTACTCTTTCGTAAACGGAGTCGTGCGAAACACAGGATTTCTCGACCTGTTTGAATTAACCGCGCAACCTGTGCAGGTATTCGGGATTCTGATAGTGCTGCCCACGACACCGGGTTTTGAGTGCGAGATTTCTGTCCTGTGCTAGATTTATATTGGGGGTATTCTCCGGGAGATAATGTATGTATCAGGTGCATGACTTTTGAATCAGACCAGTTCATTTCCGGTAGAATTTTGCATATTCGGCACCGAAATTAACCTGCAGGAGTCGAATCAGGATACTATCGCCATCCAACGGAAGTTGCTTAAAATCATGCCGTTACAGGGAAGTTAGATGTCGATTCCAATTCGTATACTCATTGTTGAGGACTCAGAAGACGATGCGCTGCTGTTGTTGCGTGAATTACGGCGCGGCGGCTACATCCCGGAACATCGACGGGTAGAAACCGAGATGGAAATGGTGCAGGAGATGAGTCACCAGGATTGGGACCTGGTGATTACTGATCACAACATGCCAAATTTCAGCTCCAGTGCGGCGCTCCAGGTCGTCAAGGAGTCGGGACGCGATGTACCGATTATTGTCGTCTCCGGCAGCATCGGGGAGGACATTGCCGTGCAGGCAATGAAGTCCGGCGCACACGACTACATCATGAAAGACAATCTTGCTCGCCTGGTTCCCGCTATCCAGCGCGAACTGAGTGAAGCCGAGAATCGCCATGCCCACCGCCAGGCCGAAGAAACCATTCGGCACATGGCATTCCATGATTCGCTTACCGACCTGGTCAACCGCAGAGAGTTTGAGCGCAGGGTGGGGCGGGCGCTGGAACGTGCGCGCGAGCGCGATTTGACCCACGCGCTGCTCTATATCGATCTCGATCAGTTCAAGATAATCAACGACACCAGTGGCCACATCGCCGGAGATGAATTGTTAAGGCAGCTGGCCCACTTGTTGAAAAATCATGTTCGCGAGAGCGATACCCTGGCCCGCCTCGGCGGCGATGAGTTTGGCGCGCTACTGGAAAGCTGCCCGATGAATCGGGCCTACAATATTGCCGAAGCATTGCGCCAGGCGATCCGGAATTTCCGTTTCGTCTGGGACGGCAAACCATTTGCCGTGGGCGCCAGTATCGGGCTGGTGATGATGAGTGGCGATACCGTCAGTGCTACCGATGCCTTGAGTGCTGCCGACATGGCTTGCTACGCTGCCAAGGACCTAGGCCGTGACCGTATTCATGTATTCGAGAGTGGTGACGAAGAACTGGTGCGTCGCCGAGGTGAGATGCAGTGGGTGTCACGCATTAACGAGGCGTTGAACGAAGACCGGTTTATTCTCTACAGCCAGTCAATTCAGCCACTAAAGAATGGCAACAGCAAGCACGCGGAATTTTTATTGCGCATGCTTGGTCCGGAGTCAAAAGTCGTACCGCCGGGCGCATTTATTCCGGCTGCCGAGCGCTATAATCTGATGCCGGCGATCGATCGCTGGGTAATCGATCATGCCTTTGCCCATTTGGCCACAGTACCCAAGAACGAGTCCGAAAAGAACGGCGTGGACAAACACTTTATCAACCTCTCGGGCGCCTCGTTGAACGACAATAGCCTGTTTAACTACATCAAGCGCCAGATGGATGGTTTTCATCTCAATCCGAAGAAAATCGGTTTCGAGATTACTGAAACGGCCGCTATCGGGAACATGCGACTGGCTGTGGAATTTATTGATGGTATTCGCAAGCTCGGTTGCAGCTTTGCGCTGGATGATTTCGGTAGCGGCCTTTGTTCGTTTTCCTACCTGAAGTCGATCCCGGTCGACTCGCTAAAAATCGATGGCTGTTTCGTCCGGAGCATGAAAAACAACCGTATGGACGCGGCCATCGTTCAAGCCATTAATGAAGTGGGCCACGTGGCCGGATTGAATACCATCGCAGAGTTTGTTGAGGACAAGTCCTTGATTTCCGAGCTCAAACATCTTGGCGTCGACTACGCCCAGGGTTATGGCATCGAGCGCCCCATGCCATTGGATAGCTAGACCATCCCGTAGAGGGGCTGCGTCGAGCCTCGCCATCAAAACAGAATATTTGGCACCGAACTTGCTTTACCTGTTTACTGGGTAACCAACTGAAAATTGAGTGTATGAGCCAGATTCCAGACAAGAGCCCCGACCGAAGGGAATTCCAGCGGAAAGACGAGGGCGTGGAAGTCATCGTCGCCATCCCCGACCGCCCGCCGATGACACTGGTGACCACCAACTGCAGCGAAAGCGGCATCTTTTTACTATACAGCGGCAACAACAAGCCGCGTGAGGGCAGCGAGATCACCGTTACCCTGGCAGAATTTCTCGGTGGTGATACGCCGATGGCCATGACCGCACGGATAACGCGGGTGGAAGACCGTGGCTTTGCCATCGAATTCCTGGGCCAGACCGATTAGGCGCACTGCTGATCGTGCGTGACCTCGAGTCCGCGTTAATCTCCTGAAATCAGACACTTGGCAGGTTTCTGGCCAAATCGTCGCCAATGACATTATTTGCTATGATTTGGCCGCCTTCGGGCCCGTAGCAGTGTAATCATTAATGAGCGAGCAGGTATGAGTATCAAGTCTGATAGATGGATCCGCCGGATGGCTGAGCAGCACGGCATGATCGAGCCATTTGAGCCGGTACAGGTGCGTGAGGGGGCAGGCGGACGCGTGGTCTCCTACGGTACCTCCAGTTACGGGTACGATGTTCGCTGCTCGGACGAATTCAAGATTTTTACCAATATCAATTCCGCGATTGTCGACCCGAAGGATTTTGATCACACCAGCTTCGTCGATTTCAAGGGCGATGTCTGTATTATCCCGCCGAACTCGTTCGCGCTGGCGCGCACCGTGGAATATTTTCGCATCCCGCGCAGTGTGCTGACAGTGTGCCTCGGCAAATCCACTTACGCGCGTTGCGGTATAATCGTCAATGTCACGCCACTGGAGCCGGAATGGGAAGGTCACGTGACACTGGAGTTTTCCAATACCACGCCACTGCCGGCAAAAATCTACGCGAACGAGGGCGTTGCCCAGATGTTGTTCCTTGAGTCGGATGAGGAATGCGAAACCTCATACGGTGACCGGGGCGGCAAGTACCAGGGCCAGACTGGCGTTACTCTGCCAAAAACCTGACTCTTATAGTTTGGTATTGCCCGGCACTTCGATTGGTGAATTCCCGGCCCATTTTTCTTCCTGACTTCGGAAAAAAGGTCTACTCTTAGATTAGTAGTTTATGTTTTCAGGTTTTCTCATGTCTGCAGCCTCTGAAGAACTCGATCGTAAGCAAGCGCTTCTCGCCGCTTTTCCCTCCTTGAGTGCTGTTGATGATCCGGTATGGGCCGGGATCGTCGAAGAAGCGGGGATTGTTGAGGCACCCCAGGGCATGGTCATGATGTGCAAAGGGGACCCCTGCAACAACCTGATGCTAATCAGTGATGGCTGTCTTCGTGTGCACGAGGTGTCAGAGGGCGGTCGCGAAATCGTGCTCTACCGGGTCAACCCCGGCGACCTTTGCGTCCTGTCCCTGACCAGCCTGGTAGACGATGTTCCCTACGGCGCTGAAGCGGTGAACGAGACCCCGGTTACCGGCTTGGTGATTTCGCAGTCGCAGTTCCAGACTGCTCTGGCTGGCTCAGCCGGTTTCCGCAACTTTGTGCTCTCCACCCTCGCGCGTCGACTGTGTGATGTGATGTCGCTGGTCGAGGAGATTGCCTTCCGGCGACTCGACAACCGCCTGGCTTGCACCCTCTACCAGCTATTCGACAAGAGCGACGCGGATACCCTGAAGATTACCCACCAGGATCTTGCCAAGGAGCTTGGTACCTCCCGCGAAGTGATGAGTCGTTTGCTCAAGGAGTTCGAGCAATCGCGTGGTTGCATTCGCCTGCGCCGGGGGGCAATTGAGCTGGTCTCGAAAGACGGGCTGGCGGACTACGCCAAGCGCGATTTCTGTTGACGGCCTTGTGTGACACAGGTTACAGACTGACAAGTCCCCTGAACGTATAGTCTCTCCGTGTTCCGGCGCGGGATTCTGGGCCCCTGATCTCGCCGCCACGTTCCAGCCCGCTGGAACCGGTGTCCGGACAAGCGAACATGGAGGAGGGGAGCCTTTTCATAATAAGTATAATCGCGACCGCCCGACAGAGTGTCGGGCGGATCGTGTTTTCCAGTTAATTTCCGCTTCGCTCGACACCCCCAACGACGCTACTGGCAAACCGTAACACTGCGGTGCTAGCTTTCGTGCCATGAGCGCAACCTCGATCCGCCATTACAGTGTTGTCACCGCCAGCTACTGGGGATTTACCCTGACAGACGGCGCCTTGCGTATGCTGGTGTTACTGCACTTTCATAACCTGGGTTACAGCCCATTCCAGATTGCATACCTTTTCTTGCTTTACGAATCATTCGGCGTTGTCACCAATCTCCTGGGCGGCTGGCTCGGCTCTCATCTCGGCTTGCGCATCACACTACTTTCCGGACTGCTGCTTCAGGTCGTGGCCCTGGTTATGTTGGCACAGCTTGATCACGGGTGGTCCACGGCGACAGCGCTTATTTACGTGATGGCGGCGCAGGCGTTGTCGGGCGTGGCCAAGGACCTCACCAAGATGAGTTCGAAGAGCGCGATCAAACTGGTGGTGGCAAGCGGCGAACAAAGTGTGCTGTTCCGTTGGGTTGCCTTGCTAACCGGTTCAAAGAACGCGTTGAAAGGAGTCGGTTTTTTTATTGGCGGTGTATTGCTGGCATGGCTGGGCTTCGTGGGTTCGCTCTACGTCATGGCGACCGGCCTCGTCGTGATTCTGCTGTTGTCTACGCTGATGTTGCCGAAGGAGATGGGGCGCGCACAAAAGGCGGTCCCGTTCCGCCACATTCTGTCCAAGGATCGGCAGATCAACCTGCTGTCGGCAGCGCGCTTTTTTCTTTTCGGTTCGCGCGACATCTGGTTTGTCGTCGGGTTGCCACTGTTCTTGTCGGCGACGCTGGGCTGGAGTCACCCGCAGGTAGGCGCCTACCTGGCCTTATGGGTGATCGGTTACGGCATGATCCAGGCGATCGCGCCACGCGTGTTGCGACGGGGTAAATCGCCCGGGAGCGATACCGCGTTGCGCTGGGTTGTTGTATTGATTGCAGTGCCGTTATTGATGGCGCTTGCGATGCAAGGGGCGTTGCCGGTTCAGTACGTGGTCCTGATCGGCCTGGCAATCTACGGCGTCGTGTTTGCCATCAACTCTGCCGTGCATTCCTACCTGATAGTGGCATTCGTTGATCGCGACAAGGTTGCCATGGATGTCGGTTTTTATTACATGGCCAATGCAGCAGGCCGCCTGGCAGGGACGTTGCTTTCCGGCATCAGCTATCAGTACTACGGGCTCGAAGGTTGCCTCTGGGGATCCGTGCTGTTCCTGATCGCTGCTACCGCCTTCAGTCGTCGATTGGCAGTGGTAAACTTAAAACGGTAGTTCTGCCTCAGGGACAACGCGCTCGATGAGTTCGCGAAATTTTTCCTGAATACGTTGAAGTGCCGCCTCATCGTCGCCCTCGAAACGCAGCACCAGGACCGGGGTGGTATTGGAGGCGCGCACCAAGCCAAAGCCGTCCTCGAAATCGGCACGCAGGCCGTCAATCGTCGTCAGCCTGGCACCGGGGAAATCAGCCTGTTTAACCAGCTTTTCGATCGCCGCGAAATGTTCACCCTCATTAAAGCGAATCTGCAGCTCGGGTGTGTTCACCGTGTTGGGCAGGCTGTCGAATATCTCTTGCGGGGAGCGTGCGTCCTGGGACAGGAGTTCGAGCAAGCGTGATGCCGCGTAAAGGGCGTCATCAAAGCCGTACCAGCGTTCCTTGAAAAAGATGTGACCACTCATTTCACCGGCAAGCAGTGCACCGGTCTCTTTCAGCTTCTTTTTGATAAAGGAATGTCCGGTCTTCCACATGGTGGGCTTGCCACCGGCTTCCCGAATGGCGCGATCGACTGCGCGTGAACACTTGACGTCAAAGATGATCTCGCCGCCGGGATTCCTTTTCAGTACTGACCGGGCCAGCAGAATCAGTTGCCGGTCCGGCCAGATGACATCACCGGTCGGCGTTACGACGCCGACGCGGTCGCCATCGCCGTCGAAGGCGAGACCGACATCAACACCATCGGTAGATTTGACTGTAGCGATCAGGTCTTCAAGGTTCTTCGGCTGGCTCGGGTCGGGGTGGTGGTTGGGAAAGGTGCCATCGATCTCGCAAAACATTTCGGTGACGTCACAGTCCATACGACGGTAAAGTTCCGGCGCCATTTCACCCGCCACACCATTGCCGCAATCAACAATGATCTTCATCGGCCGCGCCAGCTTGATGTCCGAGGTAATTCGCCCGAGGTAGGCCTCTTTGACATCAGCATCGGTGATTGAGCCGTTGCCGCTCGCCAGGTCACCGGACTCGATGCGTTGACGCAGAGCCTGGATGTCGTCGCCGGAAAGCGTTTCACCGCCCAGTACCATCTTGAAACCGTTGTAGTCGGGCGGATTGTGGCTGCCGGTTACCATCACGCCGGAGTGGGTCTCCAGGTGGTAGGTCGCGAAATAGAGGACCGGGGTTGGCACCATGCCGACGTTGACGACGTTGCAGCCAGTGCTGGCGATACCTTCAGCCAGCGCGTTGACCAGGTCAGGGCCTGACAGGCGTCCATCGCGACCGACGGCGATGGCCTGCTGTTTTCGTGCCAAGGCTTCCGATCCCAGCGCCTGGCCAATGGCGCGGGCCGTGTCATTCGTCAGGGTCTTGCCGACGATGCCCCGGATGTCATAGGCCTTGAAAATTTCGGGTGCGAGTGTGCTGCTGGACATACCTGTTTCTTCCTTAATACATAATTAGTGCGCAATCAAAAAAAACCGGGCGATCCTATTTTTTCCCGGAGTGGCCAAACCCGCCGGCGCCGCGATCAGTCTGCTCAAACTCATCAACCACCTCGAAGTCAGCCTGCACGACTGGCACGAACACCATCTGCGCAATACGGTCACCGGGCTCAATAACAAAGCTGCTGTCGCCACGATTCCATACAGAGACAAATACCTGCCCCTGATAGTCTGAATCGATCAGGCCGACCAGGTTGCCGAGCACGATGCCGTGTTTGTGTCCGAGGCCGGAACGCGGCAGCAGGACTGCCGCAAGTCCGGGGTCGTTGATGTGAATCGCGAGGCCGGTAGGAATCAAGTGGGTCTCGCCCGGCTCGACACGCATGTGCTCGTCGATGCAGGCGCGCATGTCCATCCCGGCGGAGCCGCCGGTCGCATGCTGGGGCAGGGGAAATTCATTACCGATACGTTTGTCGAGAATCTTTAGTTGTATTTTTTTCATGAAACCTGGTGGCTATGTGCTGGATCAATTCCCGCGCAAGGCGAGTCTTGGGTTGTGGTGGAAACTCATTCTGTCCGTTCGCGTCGATCAGTGTCAGTGCGTTTTGGTCTGCGTCAAAACCGGTCTCTGCCAGGTCAACCCGGTTGGCTGCGATCATGTCGACATGCTTTTGCTGCAGTTTGTCGCGCGCGTGCTGAATCAGGTTTTCTGTTTCGGCAGCAAAGCCCACGGTAAAGGGGCCGTTATTGATGGCCGCGACACTGGCAAGGATATCCGGATTGCGTTCGAGTTCCAGTGTCAGCGTGTCAGGCCCTTTCTTTATTTTCTGTGCGGCGATTGCCTTCGGTCGATAATCTGCCACGGCGGCGACGCCGACAAAGATATCGACCCTGGCAGCACGATCCATCACCGCGTCATGCATCTGCCGGGCGCTGGCAACGTTGATCAGTTCGACGCGCTCCGGTGATTTCAAGGCTGTGGGGCCTGAAACCAGGATTACCCGGGCGCCTGCCTCGACGGCGGCCTGTGCCACCGCGTATCCCATTTTCCCGGAGCTACGATTGGTGAGGCCGCGAACCGGGTCCATGGCTTCCCAGGTCGGACCCGCGGTCACCAGCACGGTCAGGTTGTCCAGCGTACCGGTGTCGAATTGCGCCGCGACCCGGTCAACCAGTTCCAGTGGTTCGAGCATACGGCCCGGGCCGATGTCGCCGCAGGCCTGATCGCCCGAGGCCGGGCCAAAGAGTTTGATGCCAAGTTGTTTGAGTCCGAACACGTTGCGTTGGGTGGCCGGGTTCAGCCACATCTGCTGGTTCATCGACGGCGCCACGGCGATCAAGGCATCGGTTGCGAGGCACACGGTGCTGAGCAGATCATCGGCACGACCCTGGTTGAGCTTGGCCAGGAAGTTGGCGCTGGCGGGTGCCACCAGGACCAGGTCTGCCCAGCGTGCCAGCTCGATATGGCCCATGGCGTTTTCGGCGGCTTCGTCGAGCAGGGTCAGGTGTACCGGGTTGCCGCTGACCGCCTGCAGGGTCAATGGCGTGATGAATTCGGTAGCGGCCGCGGTCATGACCACGCGCACCTCGGCGCCGGCGTCGCGCAGACGGCGCGCGAGGTCGGCACTTTTATACGCGGCGATACCACCGGTAATGCCGAGCAGGATGCGTTTATTGACGAGACTGGCCATGTGCTAGAGTTTACTGCCCGAAACGGGATAAAGATAGAAAGCTACAAGGAGGTAGCCATGTCCATTTGTCACTGGCCAGAGGCCGAACGGCCACGCGAAAAACTGCTCCTTCGCGGTGCGGCCGCACTCTCGGATGCCGAGCTCCTGGCAATATTTTGCGAACCGGCGTTGCCGGCAAGACCGCGGTCGACCTGGCCCGCGACCTGCTGACCCGATTCGGCAGCCTGCGGGCATTGCTCGCTGCCGAACAGGCGGCATTCTGCGAGGCACCCGGGCTCGGCCAGGCCAAGTTCGCCCAGCTGCAGGCGGTGCTGGAAATGGCGCGGCGCTACCTGGGTGAATCACTCGCGCGCGGCCAGGCCCTGACCTCGCCGACGGATACCCGGGATTATTTGCGGGCGCTGCTGCGAGATCGCCGGAACGAGGCGTTTTGCTGCCTTTACCTGGATACCCGGCACCGGGTGCTTGGT
>Ga0111141_103_pt1 | contig 52286 bp, 54 predicted proteins | sample DeeMarSeWOR28_12_FD_80396 | JGI IMG/M metagenome (GOLD analysis project Ga0111141, IMG submission 80396) | Acidithiobacillales bacterium SG8_45 | reverse complement strand
ACCCTTCTCATACGACGAAACCATGCGAATTCTGGATGAGGGTAAAGGTCAGCATTTCGATCCGGACTTGCTGGAGAAATTTGCTGCAATTGCCAGCGATCTCTACGAGCGCTATTGCGGACGAGATGACGAAGAACTTCGCAATGAAGTGCGTGGTGTCGTCAGCCGCTTCTTCGTTGGCGGTCTGGACACCCTTCGCTATTGAAAGATCGAAATATTACGCTTTCGGCCAAAAGCAGACCTAGTCCGCTCACGATTAACAGCGCCTCACCACCACCAGCCCCAAATGGAGGGGCCCCATACAACCACGACTTGGATAATTACGTAGGTTATCGCGCAACTTGCGAACGAGAGCAGCGCAATTGTTTTCCAGGCGCGTCCTTTCGCGATTTGGATTGCCGCAGGTAACCCTCCGAATACGAGCATTATCGGCATCACGGTCAAGCCTACGTCACGGAAGAACGACCAGATAGCAGGTGGATCATAGATGCCGCCCATTGAATACATCCAAAAGCGGTCTGCCGTCTTAGCGGTCGGTTTAACAAATATTGCCCCATTTCCAGTAGTTGTGTCTGCTCATAGACAAAAACCAGACAGTGCGAATACAAAGCATCAATAGTCGCACTATTTATTTCTACCCTTATGTTTTACAGCAGACTGCACCATTCGCCCGAACGCCTTGTCTTTCTTTCTTTTTTCCGCATAGGAACTTTCGTTGAACTCGGTTTCCTTTTTGAGCTTTAAATAATTTTGGTAGTGAGCTTCATTTAGCTTGCCTTTCTCCAGCGCCCTCAGTACAGCGCAGCCTGGCTCATTCGTGTGACTGCAATCAGAGAAGCGACAATTTGCTGAAAGCGCTTCAATATCTTCAAAACTGGTATTAACGCCTTCATCCGCGTTCAGGAGCCCCAGTTCACGCATGCCGGGGGTATCGATCAGCATTGCGCCGGACTCAAGCACAATAAGCTGACGACGTACGGTTGTGTGTCTGCCCTCCCCGGTCTCACTGACGCTGCTGGTTTTCAACGCGTCGCGCCCAAGGAGTTGATTGATCAATGTTGATTTACCCACCCCCGATGATCCAAGAAGGCAATAGGTTTCTCTCGTGTTCATGGCATTCTGAATCTGGTCAAACCCGGCTCCGGTTACATTGCTGACTGGTATTATTTTCGCACCAACACCGGCACTACGAATTTTTGTAACGATTTCCTCCAGCTCTTCAGGGCTCACCAGGTCTGTTTTGGTCAGAACCAGGACGGGCTCGATGTAGCTTTCGTTCGCCATCACCAGGTAACGCTCGAGCCGGTTTACATTGAAATCGAAATGGCACGCCTGGACGATGAAAGCGGCGTCAATATTTGCCGCGATCACCTGATGCTCGATATCCTTGCCTGCGGTTTTCCGGCGCAGGATGGATTTTCTTTCCAGAATTGCATGAACGCTGGCGAAATTTTCAGACTCGCGGTACTGCACGCAAACCCAGTCTCCCACGCAGGGAAAATCAACGCTCGACTCTGCCGAGTACAGTATCTTTCCCGTTACCTTCGCGGGGAATTCTCCGTTCTCGTTTCTGACGATGCAGCGTCCGCGATCCACGGCAACCACCCTGGCGATCAGCTGCTCAGTACTACATAGCTTGCTCGCCTGGTCCTGAAACCAGTCATCCAGCCCCAGATCGATCAATTTCACCGATTTCATCTCGTCAACTGTATCTGGCTTTTCACGGTAGCAGTATAGGTTTGCGCCGTGGTTCGATTACCGGGATTTGCGCTTCTATTCTCAATTCCCGCCAAACACCAGCTTCAACAGTTCGGTGGTGCGGGCAACCGGTTCCTTGCGAATACGCTTCTCTTCCTGCGCGATGAGCAGGAACAATCCGTCGAGACTCTTCTGGGTAACATATCCGTCGAGATCAAGACTCTTTGTATCGACAAACGAAGCCAACGGACCGGCCTGCTGTACCAGTGACTTATAGGAACGGGTTACGCCGACACGATCGGTTTCGCGCGCGACGATAGGCAACATTCCCTTGCGTAACTTCGGCTCCGAAACCCGGCGAAAATATTCGGTAGCGGCATTGTCCGGACCGCGTACGATATTGACCACATCCTGTACCGTCATTTTGCGAATGGCATCCGTCAGTACATTTTTAGCCAGCGGCACCGCTGACTCGGCAGCGCGGTTGAGGCTCAGGATAAAATCATCGGCAACCTTGCCCTGGCCGACACTTCGCAGGCCCTTGTCGATGCTCCTGAGGTGCGATGGCATGGGAATACGAACCTGGGGGTTCTTCATGAAGCCGTCCTTGCGGCCCAGGTATTTGACCGCGCGATCGGTACCCTGATTCAGGGCCTCGCGGACGCCGGCGACCATTTGTTGTTGTGTTGCCGGTTTGGAGGAGCCGGTTCTGTTGGCGTACTCGCGGCTGAGATCATCCAGCAGCCCGGCATTGCCGGTACAGGCTGACAGCAACAGGGCCAGTACTGATACCCGGATCGCGTTGATTCTTGACATGGCGTTCTCCGTTTTGGCCGCTTCGATCGACCGCTTGTTGTATTATCGGGAGCTCGATACAGACCAGACCGCACCCGGATTCTTGTATTTATGGAAATTACTGGCAACCTGCGAAAAATGGTGGTGACACTCGACTCTCCGGTCAAGTATGAGCTACCGATTGGCGACAGGAAAGTCGCGCTCAACAAATATATTGGTAAACGCGTTGCGTTGACGCATACCGGCGACATTCACTGCATTGCCTGCGGCCGCAAGACTTCGAAAAGCTTCAGCCAGGGCTACTGCTTTCCCTGCATGCGCTCACTCGCTCGCTGCGACAGCTGTATCGTCAAACCGGAACTGTGCCATTACGATGAGGGCACCTGTCGAGAACCTGACTGGGCCGAGGCCAATTGCCTGCAGCCACACATTGTCTATCTCGCCAATTCGTCCGGCGCCAAGGTTGGCATTACCCGCGGCTCACAGGTGCCCACGCGCTGGATCGATCAAGGCGCGGTCGCAGCCATGCCGGTGCTGAGAGTGTCTTCGCGACTGGTCGCCGGCCTGGCGGAAGTGGCGATCAGGAAGAATGTCGGCGATCGCACTGACTGGCGGAAAATGTTGAAGGGCAGCCCCGACCCGATTGATTTTGCCGAACTCCGCGCAACCTTGCTGGACGCCAGCGCGAAAGAACTCCAGAAAATCGAAAAGCGCTTTGGCGACGGCTCGGTAACCCGACTGGAAGACGATGATGTCGTTGAAATCAATTATCCGGTCGACAGCTACCCGGACAAGGTAACCTCGTTTAATTTTGACAAGACACCGGAGGTCAGTGGCGTGCTGGAGGGAATCAAGGGCCAGTACCTGATCTTCGACACCGGGGTGATCAATATCCGCAAGTTTGGCGGCTACTATATTACGTTCCGTACTAACTAACAGTTAATTCCGTTACTGCTGTTCCTGGGTAAGCCATCCGATACCTTTATCCAGGTCATCGAATACATTCAGGTTATATCCTCGATTGGTGGCGACGGTTACCACGAAACTGTCAGGATCGATCTGGTCGGGGCGCACAACGATTCCCACCCTGGCTAGTTTCCCGATGGTGTTCCGACCGTAGACCGCGACTTCGAATTTTTCGAACAGGGCCATCTTGCCCGTCATACCCCGGCAGTCGAGCGCGGCCAGCTTCATACCGGTCTCCTCGCTGGCGCGAATCATCTCGTCGATAACCTGCTTTCCCGTCTGAGCACTGAATTTGCCGTTAAACGTAAAGAGTAAAAAGTTATCTTTCTGCTCTACTGCCAAGTCTTCCATTGCCCGACAGCCCCCAGGCGCGGATGTTTGAGAGGTTTAGTTTCACAGTCGGCATTGACATGTGTCAAACAAGTTTTTGGTTCAGGGGTGCTATTTTTCAATCCTCAGGATTTCAGGAGATTGTTATGTCTGCGGGAGAATACTGCAATCGTGAAGTCGTGGTAGCTGAACCCGGAACACCTGTTCTGGAGGCGGCCAAGCTGATGCGACAGCATCATGTCGGTACGCTTGTTATCGTAGATTCTCCCGCAAACGGCGCCAAACCCGTTGGCATCATTACCGACCGCGACATCGTCATCGAAGTGGTCGCGGCCGAGGCCGAGGTCGGTTCACTGACAGCAAGCGATATCATGAGTCGCGAGATCAAGACAGTGCAGGAAGAGACCAAATTGATGGATGCGATCGCCACCATGCGCGCCAAGGGTGTGCGTCGCCTGCCGGTGACAGACGCCAAAGGCAGACTGGTCGGCATCCTGTCCGTCGACGACGTACTGGAACTGGTGGCGGAACAATTGGAAGACCTGGTGAAACTCATCTCGCGTGAACAGAGGCGCGAACAGAAACTGCATGACTAACTGTTGCCGAACAATCCCTTCATTGTGCCGACAATGGATCGGCTGACTTCCGGAAAGTAAAACGCCAGCGCCGCAATCGCGACTAGCGCGAGCAGCACCAGCAGCAACTTCGAGGTGCCGGAGGTTGCGGGTTTTGGGGCGTTACGGCGCTTGGGTTTATCGTCAGCAAGCAGCCCATTCAGCAGCGGAACCACCTCATCAAAACTCCGGTAGCGGTCTTTCGGTACCTGCGCCAGCATACGGTACAGCACATTCTTTACATCAGTCGGCAGTGTGTTGAATTGCGGGTTCACGACCAGCTCGCCCCGATGCCAGTTCGGCACAGCGCCGGTCACCATCTCCAGCAATATCGCACCGACAGAGTACATGTCCGACGCAGCGGTTCGTGCCTCGCTGGCATAGACATACCAGTTCCTGCTTTTTTCATCGCCACGGTAGTGCTCGTCCAGACCACAGCCGGTAATTTTCACTTCACCTCTCGCTGTAAACAGGATATTGGATGGCCGAAGGTTGCCGTGGATCAACTGGTTCTTATGCAGGAACGCCAGGCCCTGACAGACTTCCCTGATAACTGTTACTGCGCGCTTCCACTCCCACGGATTCACCAGGCGATCATTCAGACTGCCGCCGGGCAGGTGTTCCATGACAATGGAAAACGCGTTGTCCTCCCGGGAGGTACTATAGATACTGACCAGGTTCGGATGTTGCAGGTTGCCCAGCGCGGTGGACTCCTTGTAGCCCTCGGTATTGCCGCGGATTCTTTTAATAATGATGCGGTTGTGATTGACCGTATTCTCACAAAGAAAGACTGCACCAAAATCTGTTTCCTTCAGGACATCCAGCACTGCGAAACGGGTCTTGATGTCACCAATGCCCTGCAGCACCTCGTTCTTTTTAGACTTCGGAAGGTGCGCGCCCCATGCGGATTCGAGCAGTTTATCCTTGATCGCTTCGGCAGACGGGTAACGTTGTGCCGGTTCCCTTGTCAGGCACTTGCTGACAATCTCGTCGACATAGGCAGGAACAGATGCATCGTAGTATGAAGGAAACGCAAGCGGCTCGCCCGGCAACTGGCCTGCGAACATCTTGTAAATCACAACACCCAGTGAATAGATATCGCTGGCGGCTGAAAGCTTCTGGTTGCCGGTCCTTTGTTCCGGCGACATGTATTCAGGACTGCCCGAAATCAGATCCGCCTCACCGGGATGCAACGCAATCATTTGCGCAAACCCGAAATCAGATACCTTTACGTGGCCCTGTTTGTCGATCAGCACGTTCGCCGGCTTGATGTCGCGATGGATGACACCATTAAGGTGCGCGTAGGAAAGCGCCTTGCACATCTGCAATGCAACATTGAGTTTCGCGGCAAAATCCAGCGCGCGTTTCTCCAGCGCCGTGGCGAGCGACACACCATCAACGTACTCCATGACGAAATAGGGTAGACCACCGGCGATTCCGCGATCGATCACCGGAACGATATTCGGGTGACGCATACGCTCGATCGCAAGCGGGCTACCGCTGAAACTGGCAATAATCTCGGGGTGTTTTGTCACCAACTCCTGGGACAGCACCTTGACCGCAAACGGCTGCTTCTCCGAGGCACGAACACATTTATAGACGGTTGCCAGGTTGCCCTGGGCGATGACTTCCTCGATATCGTAATCAGAAAATAACGCCATATGCTCCTGGTCTGTACGCTCGAGCCGTTTTACCGCGCGCCCACCAGGCCCACGGAAAGAGATCACCATATTAATGGAAGTGGCACGGCTTTGTGCAGAATACCCGTCGCCGGTGCCTTTGCGCTGCGTACCTCAGAACGACACGCGGTTCCCACCCTCCCTGGCAACAGCCCTATTTGACCGAATCGCTAAACCACGCTGAAAAAAGGGGCTTTCTATTGTTGACAAATAACTGACCGGTAAGTTATTTATTGGTGATGTCAAAACATCAAATCTGCAGCGACGACGGCTGCCGCTGGCGACGACGCAAAGAGGCGCGGCCTGGCGAAATCATAGAGGCCGCGCTCGAGCTCTTTACCGAGAAGGGCTTTGCCGCCACCAAGCTGACCGAAGTCGCCGCACGCGCCGGTGTATCCAAGGGTACGCTGTATCTGTATTTCGACAGCAAGGAGGCCCTTTTCCAGGAGATGGTAAAGGAAACCTTGCTGCCCCATCTGGAACAGGCGGAGCTTCGAGTCGGCAGCCACGAGGGCTCGACCAGCGACCTGATGTATGGCCTGTGCGCACACTGGCGCCATAACATTCTGAACACGCGAAGTGCCGGCATTCCCAAGCTGGTAATTGCCGAGGCCAGCAATTTTCCGGAGATGGCACGTTTCTATATGGAAAAAGTCGTAGACCGCGGCACCGCGCTGGTCGAGCGCATACTTCAGCGCGGTGTCGACACGGGCGAATTTCGTGAAATGGATATTGCCAATACTGCCAGGGCGGTACTGGCGCCGATGATATTCGCTGCCATTTACGATCACTCATTGCGCCCGTATGACAAGGGACCATATGACGTCGAGAAGTACCTGGATTCCCATCTTCAAATGATGCTGAACGGACTGAAAGTGGCCTGACCAGGACTGACAGGTCCGGCCGCATATTCGAAACAGAAAGCCACCATAATGGTGGTGTGCATGAAGCAACCTAGAGGCAAACGGAAATGAGAAGACTAATAACAATTCTGGCGACTTCGCTGTCTCTGCTGGCGATGCCCCTGGCGGCGCTGGCCGAGTCGTTTACGTTGCAGCGTACCCTTCAGCGTGTGATCGAGACATACCCGTCGATCGAGATTGCACGACTGCAGGTCGATCGCGCCCGGCAGGAAACACTGAAAGCGCAGAGCATGCTCGGCTGGAACGTGGGCGCCAGGGCCGGCGCCAGCCACGATATTTCGCCATTTTCGGGCACACCGTCAGACAGCGCCAATCTCAGCGCCAACCTGACCCGGCCCCTGGCGTCGGGTGGCAGTATCGGTGTCGGTGGCAGCTACAGTTACGAAGACAACTCGTTTACCTTTGGTCCCACCTTTCCCAATCCATCACACTTCTCGCGGGTCGATGCCAATTACCGCATGGCGCTGGCAAAGGGTGCCGGCAATCCGCAGTACGAGGGAGCGATCATCAGTGCCGAAGCCGGTGCACGCATTGCTCAGGCCAACCAGTACGCCACGCGCGACCAGCTGGCCAGCCAGACCATGGAGTTGTTTTACGCAGCGGCGGCAACAAAAATCCAGATGGCGACCGCCAGGGATGCCATCGACCGCGCACAGCGGCTGAAGAAATATATTCAGGGCAATGCCCGACTCGGCCTGAGCGAGGAAAAAGACCTGCTGCAGGCGGAGGCCCAGCTGCAAGCACGCGTTTCTGACTACGATGCACTGGTGGTGGCATGGGAGCAGCAGCGCACTGCGATCAACCGGTTGCTAGACCGCCCACGCACCTCGGAATTTGACCCGGTACTGCAGGACAAGGATGAGTTGAAAGATGATCCGTCAAAGATCCTGGAGCAGGCAAAAAACTATAGCCCCGACCTGAAACGGCAACAGGCACAGATTGAAATTGCCGAAGCGACGATCAATACCAGCAAGGACGAGGCCAGATCACAGGTCGACCTCGTGTTTGGTGTTGGCTTTGGCAACAAACAGGGGCCGGCGACACCACCCGTCAATGAATCGGATTATGCGGCCAGCGTACAACTGGAATTCAGCAGGCCGCTGGATAGCCGCGGTGTTGATGCGGTCGTTACCCAGGCGGTACTGGATCGCTCGATCGGCCTCAGGGAGATCAAGCGCCTTTCCGATGACCTCGAATACAATGTCAACGGGCTGGTTGCAGAGATCGACAATTCGCAGGCAGCACTCGAGAGCCATCGGCGGCGAGTCACGACCGAGCAGGCAAAATTCGACGAGGCACTGAAGCGCTATCGCACCGGTCGTGAAGATACCCGCAACCTGATTCAGTTCGAGAACGAACTGCAGCTCAGCAAACTCGCGCTGGAAAGGCAGCGTATTGAGCTATCCCGTCGCCATGCCTCGCTCGAAATGTTGCGTGGAATACTGATAGAAAATAAAACGGGTGTAAAAGGAGAACAATAATGAAAGGGATGATCCGTTTTCTGGTCGAGCGCGACCTGATCGTTAATTTGATCTCGGTTTTCCTGTTGCTGCTCGGCATCTATGCCATGTCGGCGATCAATCGCGAGGCCTTCCCGAACGTCAATCTCGATCGCATCCAGGTCAACGCGTTCTACCCCGGTGCGTCGCCGGAAGAAGTCGAGACGCTTGTGATTACACCCATCGAGCAGGAACTGAAAACCCTGAGTGGTGTCGACAAAATGACGTCCATCGCCTTTCCTGGATCAGCACGCATCGACCTGGAACTGGATCCCAACGCGGCCAACCGCGATCGTATTGCCAGCGAAGTCCAGCTTTCAGTCAGTCGCGCCATTTTGCCGCAGGACCTGCCAACCCAGCCAACGGTCACCGAAATCGACGGTGGCGTGTTCCCGATCATTCAGCTGGCGGTCTCGGCACCGCGAGCCGATCTAGACCTGAAGCGGCTGGGTGACAACATTCGTGACGATATTCTTGAGATCAACGGTGTCGGCAAGGTGGTGTTCCAGGGGGACCGCAAGGCGGAAATCCGTATCGTCGTCGATCCGAAAAAGATGGCGACACAACGCATTTCAATCGGCGAGATATCGGCAGCACTGGCCAACTGGAACATCAACGCACCGGGCGGCGACCTGGAGACAACCGAAGGACAGAAAGCGGTTCGAATTGCCGGCCAGTTTACCGGTGCGCCGGATGTGGCCAACCTGGTGTTGCGTGCCAACGAGCTTGGCGGCGGTATCCGGCTGGGTGACATTGCCACCGTCACCGAGTCGCTGGAAAAAGCGCAGCTCTATGCCGATGCCCAGGGCAAGCCGGCCGCCGCGCTGATCATCATGAAAAAGGCGGATGCGGACATCATTACCGTTGTTAACGCCGTGCGCGACTACATCAAGACAATTCCACAGACCTATGGCGAGGATGTCAGTGTCGACACCTTCCAGGACATGTCCAAGTTTGCGCGCATGCGTCTGGGCGTCCTGACCAACAACGGCCTGGTCGGTATCGTGCTTGTCTTTATTACCCTGGCCCTGTTCCTGCGGCCGTCGGTCGCGATCACCACGACATGGGGACTGCCGATCGTGTTCTTTACCGGCCTGTTCATGCTCTTTGTAGGCGGTATTACCCTGAACCTCATCTCGATGATGGGCTTTATTATGGTACTAGGCATGATCGTCGACGATGCCATCATCATCGGCGAGAACATTACCTATCACATGGAAAAAGGCATGGCACCAAAAGAGGCGGCCGTACTCGGTGCAATGGAGCTGCTGGGTCCGGTGACCGCCACCGTAATGACCACCATCGCCGCTTTCCTGCCAATGATGTTCATGACCGGGGTGATCGGTAAATTTATTGTTGCGATCCCGATCGTAGTATCCGCGCTATTGTTCTTTTCCTGGCTGGAGTCTTTCCTGATCCTGCCGAGCCACGTCGCATACCTTGCCAAGCCCAAGGCCCATCCTAAGGAGCGTGCCTGGCTGGTTGCCATGGAAGAAAATTATGCGCGGTTGCTAAACAAGGCGCTGGATCATCGTTACCTGACCGTGTTTCTGTCCGTTGCCATACTGATCGGAAGTTTTGTGCTTGCAGCAAACACGATGAAGTTTCAGCTGTTCCCGCCGGTTGGCGTTGACCAGTACATGGTCCGTATCACTGCGCCGGGCGGCACGAGCCTGGACACCATGCGCAAGCACATGGCCGACGTGGACAAGGAAATCCGCAAGCGCATTGATCCGAAGTACTTTGAAACGACGGTGCTGACCACGGGCCAGATCGCGCGAGACGGGGGTGACCCGCTTACCCAGCGCGGCGGCCGCTTTGGTCAAATCAATGTTGTCTATACGCCGGCGGTATCAAGACCGAAACACGATGCGCTCCGCGACATGCGGCAGCTGGCAAATGAATTACCACCCAAGTTCCCCAAACTCGATCTCGCTTTCACCGAGCTCGCCCCCGGACCGCCCACCGGTCGGCCGCTGGAAGTGGAAATCATGAGCCACGACGATGACGCATCGCAACGGTCAGCGAACCGGCTGATTGCGCTGCTTAAAACAGTAAAAGGTGTAACTTCGATTGAATCGGGACTGCTGGAGGGCGACCCGGAGTTAAACGTCAAGCTGGATCGACAGCTCGCCACTTATGCCGGGGTCGACCTGGCAACGGCGGCAACCCATATACGGGCAGCCGTCGGCGGACTGCGTGTATCCACCACACGCCGGGGCACGGAGGAAATCGACGTCACCATTCGCTACCCGAGCGACAAGGACCGGGCAATCGAATTGCTCAAGGGCATGCTGATACCGAACCAGCGTGGTGGCCTGGTTCCGCTATCGCGCATTGCCAAACTGGAAGAACGGCCTGGCCTGACCACGGTTCGCCACCGCGCCGGGATTCGCACGGTGAGCGTGTTAGCTAACATCAACACCGACGTGCTGACCAGTGTCGAGATCAACACGCTGGTGGATGACCGCAAGGCCGAGTGGCTGGCGGACGATGCCAACAAGATCACGGTGAACTACGGCGGCGAGGCAGAGAAGAATGCCGAGTCCGTTGGCGGGCTGGTGTTCTCGTTCCTGTTTGCGCTGCTGGGCATCTTCTTTATCCTGGCGTTCCAGTTCAATAACCTGAAGTACCCGCTGGTGGTGATGCTGGCAATTCCGTTTGGTGCCGTCGGCATCATCCTCAGCTTCTTCCTGCACGATTTGTTCTGGAAACCCATGCCGCTTTCATTCTTCTCGATGATGGGCATGGTGGCGCTGGCCGGCGTGGTGGTAAACAGTTCGCTGATCCTGCTGGTGTTTATCCAGCGTGCGCTTCAGGACGGCATGGAGTGTCGCGAGGCGATTGTCCTTGCCGGCCGCCGCCGCCTGCGCGCGGTTGTCCTGACCGCGACTACCACCGTCGTCGGCCTGCTACCTACCGCCTACGGCTGGGGCGGCATGGATCCGTTCGTATCGCCGATGGCGCTGGCGCTGTCGTGGGGACTGATGGTGGCGACGCTGGTGACACTGGTAACGATTCCGGCAACGTTTGCGGTCGGTATCGACACCACGGCCGGCATCAAAAAGCTCTGGACACGAATCACCCCGGAAGGCGGTGTCAAGGCAGCCGTCAAAGCAAAACTCAAGCGAGCATGATCGGGGTTCGCCGGGGCCGATTCCCGGCGAACAATTCCGGTGCGATCGGAGCGACAGACTCGCCTAATCCCTGTTAACCTTTAGCCGATTCCGGAACGCATGCCTGCCAGGGACGCCACATGCTCAAATGTCGAACATTGGTTTTTATCACCAGTCTTTTCATCGCACCGACATCGTCGCTATTCGCGGCATCGCCTGGCGAGCCCTCCCTGCCCTACCCTGATGACGGCTGCAGCTGCTTTCCGGAAACCGGTTTCGAGGACTGCTGTCGGGCACACGACAAAATCTACTACCGCGGTGGCAGCGAAGCGGATCGTGCGAAAGCAGATCGCGAACTACGCCAGTGCATCCGCGGCAAGGGCCACACCCTGATGGGCGACATACTTTATTACAGTGTGCGCGTCGGCGGCGTGCCCTGGGTACCGACCCCGTGGCGCTGGGGCTTCGGCTATCCTTATCTAAGCCAACGCGGTTACGCCGCTGGCACCGGGACGGACAATACCAATGACTAGCAAACGTCTTGTTACCTTCAAGCGACTGCGCATCGCCATTTTGCTCGGCATCCTCGCAACCGTTGCCGGAAGCACCTGGTACCAGGTTCATGCCATGGCCAACTGGTCGCGGCCGTTAAAGATGACCCTGTATCCGATCAATGGAACGGGAGCGGCCACTGTCGCGGAATATATCCGTAAACTGCGGGTTGATGACTTTGCCGATATTGCCCGCTTCCTTGACGAGGAAGCGGATGCCTACAAGGTAACAACGACGCCGCTGGTGAACCTGCAGCTCGGACCGGAACTGCATTCGCTGCCACCGGAGCCACCGGCTCAACAGGAAGGTATCTTCGCTGTTGGCAAATGGAGCCTGGGTCTGCGCTACTGGCTGTACCAGCACCTGTCTACCTTTGGCCTTGAGACACGCCACATCCGCATGCTCGTGATCTATCACGGTGAGAACGGCAACAAACCGTTAAAGCACTCGTTCGGATTGCGCAAGGGGCTGGTCGGTGTGGTCAACGCCTTCGCGCTACCGGACCAGAATGCCCAGAACAACGTCGTGATCGCGCACGAGCTGCTGCACACACTCGGCGCAACGGACAAGTATGATCGGGAGGGCAACCCGCGCTTCCCCACGGGCTACGGAGACCCGCAACAGAACCCGCTTTTTCCGCAGGATTTCGCCGAAATCATGGCAGGACGCATCGCCCTTTCCAGAAATGAATCTGCCATTCCGGAGTCCCTTGATCAGACCCTGATTGGCGAAGAAACCGCTAGGGAAATTCGCTGGTAGAATATGATGATGCCTACCAGACATAGACTTCGGAAATTGATCGCTCTTGTCTCGCTGTTGTCAGCCGGCGCAGTTGTATCAGCAGACAACAATCAATATCCGCCGATGGCCGATATCCACTTGCACTATAACGCTGAACAGGTGGGTGTTACTTCGCCGGAGGACGTGATTGCAGCACTCAAGCGTAACAACGTCACGCTGGCCGTCATGATCGGCACGCCACCGGACCTGGCGCTGGACATCACACGGGAAAGTGGTGGCTGGATTGTGCCTATTTTCAGTCCCTATCTCAGCCCCAGTTATCGAAAGACCTGGTTCAAGGAAACGGACGTGCTACCTGCGGCGGAAGAAGCGCTGCGGAGTGGTAAGTATTACGGGATCGGTGAATTTCATTTGCGCCACGTCCTCGGACCCAGGCGAGATAACCCGGTGATGCTCGGATTAATTGAGCTCGGTATCAAATACGACGTTCCGTTACTGATTCATACCGAAGCATCGAGCGAAAAATATTTTGAACCCCTGTGCCTGAAGTATCCGAAGGCGCGCTTCCTCTGGGCCCATGCAGGAGGCCTGCTGAAGCCGGAACAGGTGGGTAGCCTGATGGCTAACTGCCCGAACGTCTGGGTCGAGTTTTCCGCACGCGATCCCTGGCGATACATTCATTCTCACATTGTCGATGAATCCGGGGGCCTTTTACCCGGCTGGGTTGCGCTGATCAGGAAATATCCGTCGCGATTTATGACCGGCTCGGATCCGGTCTGGCCTGTCGATACCCTGCATCGCTGGGACGAGCCCGATACCGGTTGGCAGGAGATAGATCGATTTCTCGCCTTTCACCGCAAATGGCTCAGCCAGCTGCCACCGGAGCTTGAATCACGGGTTCGACTGGAAAACGCCAAAGCGTTTTTCAGAAACCCTGGCCGGTAGGTCCGGGCTACCGTTTGGCCACCCAAGGCTTTATCATTAGCGCCCGTTTTATAAAGCTATAAAAAAATGCTGGCACAACAGGACTCCAACCGGGCAATCGCAATCTGGCTGTTTGTGGTTGCGGCACTGATTTTTTCCATGGTGGTACTCGGCGGCGTGACCCGCCTGACCCGCTCCGGCCTTTCGATGGTGGAATGGGCGCCGATTATGGGCGTGGTGCCGCCAATCACCGAGGCGCAATGGCAGGAGACTTTCGACAAGTACAAGCAGTTCCCCGAGTATCAAAAGATAAACAAGGGGATGAGCGTCCACGAATTCAAATCCATCTTCTGGTTTGAGTACTCGCACCGCCTCCTCGGTCGCACCATCGGCCTCGCGTTTCTGATTCCGTTTATCTTCTTTGTGGTTCGCAAACAGATTGAAAAACAGGACGTGCCCAAATACCTGCTGATGTTCGTTCTCGGGGGGCTGCAGGGTTTGCTTGGCTGGTACATGGTCAAGAGCGGCCTGGTAAACAGGCCGCATGTCAGCCAGTACCGGTTGACGGCGCACCTGGTCGCCGCCATTGCCATCTATAGCTACATCCTTTGGGTGGCCTGGGGCTTGATTGTGCCCAAACGTGACGCCGAGGCGACGCGCCTGCGGTCACTGCGAAACCTCGGCATCGGCCTGACCGGCCTGATCATACTGATGATTGTCTCCGGTGGATTTGTTGCCGGCACCAAGGCGGGGCTCGCCTACAACACCTTCCCGACCATGAACGGTTACTGGGTGCCGGAAGGGTTGTATGCCATGCAGCCCTGGTGGCTGAACTGGTTTGAGAACGCGACAACCATTCAGTTCAACCATCGCCTGATTGCCTGGATCCTGATACTGGCCGTACCGGCGTACTGGTTCCATGCAAGACGCCATGCACCCGACGAGGCAACCCGGCTTGCATTGCATCTGTTACTGGCGATGCTGGCGATTCAGGTAGTGCTGGGGATTACGACATTGCTGCATGCCGTGCCGGTCGCGCTGGGTGCGGCGCATCAGGCTGGCGCCCTGCTGCTGCTCACGACAGTACTGTATGTGGTAAGGCGTCTTACGAACTGACAGCCGGGCTCTTTCCCTTCGCGAGAAACCTCGTACCGAATTCCTCGACCGGCATCGGTTTGCCGTGGAGATAGCCCTGCAGCATCTCGCAACCGGCAGCACGTAGAAAATCTTCCTGCATGGTTGTCTCCACTCCCTCGGCGACCACATTGATATTCAGGCTCCGGGCCATTGCCAGGATGGCTTTTACGATCTCGGCGTCTTCCTGGTCATCCGGGACATCGCGTACAAACGAGCGATCGATCTTGATGGTGTTGATCGGGAAGCGCTTGAGATAACTCAGAGAGGAATAACCGGTTCCAAAGTCATCCAGGGCGATTCGAATACCCTGACGACTGAACTGCTCGAGCACATCAACCGTATACTGTGCCCGCTTCAACAACAGGCTCTCGGTAATCTCGAATTCAAATATGGACGGCCGGATCTTTTCCTGATGGATGATATCAAGCACTGAATCGAGAAAGTCCAGCTCATCGAACTGGCGACCGGAGAGATTGATTGAAACACGCGGAATCGACCGGCCTTCATCCTGCCAGGCATTAAGCTGTTGGCAGACTGTACGTAGAACCCAGTGTCCGACAGAAACGATCAAGCCCGTGTCTTCCAGTAGCGGCACAAATTCGTTTGGTGAGATCAGGCCCAGTGCCGGATGTTGCCAGCGTAGCAATACCTCGGCACCAATCACCGAATTGTCCTGCATTCGAAACTGTGGCTGGAAGTAGAGCTCGAACTCGTTGCGCTCCAGCGCATGGCGCAGCCCGGTTTCCATGGTCAGGTGCTCGAGTGCGCGCGCGCCCATCTCTGCCGAGTAAAACTGGAAATTATTGCGCCCCTGATCCTTGGCACGGTACATGGCGGTGTCGGCATTCTTCAACAGAGTATTGGGGTCGGTACCGTCACCGGGGCAAAGACTGATACCGATACTGGCCGACGTAAACAGCTCATGCTCTTCAATATGGAAGGGCTCGGTCAGTGACTTGAGAATCTTGCGTGCAATCGGTGCGATATCGTCCGCGCTTTCTATATCCTCGAGCAGCACAGTAAATTCATCACCGCCCAGTCGGGCAACAGTATCGCCCGCGCGCACCGATTCTTTAAGCCGATCACCCACTGCTTGCAGTAGTTTGTCACCGGTATCATGACCGAGTGTATCGTTGATATTCTTGAAGCGATCCAGATCCAGGAACAATACCGCGCAGATCTGGTTCCGACGCAGCAACCGTGTTGCCACATGCTTCAGCCGGTCCAGAAACATGACCCGGTTGGGCAGATCAGTCAGCGCATCGTGGTGAGCGAGATAGTAAAGTCTCTCCTGTGTTTCCATGCGCTCGGTAATATCCTTGCCGCTGGAAACAAAGTGCGTAATAACTCCATCGCTGTCCAGTAACGGTGTGATCGTTTTTTCTTCGTAGTAGATATGCCCGTCTTTGGCCCGATTCACGAATACATCACGGAACACGCCGCCGCCGAGGATGGTCTCCCACAAGTTTCTATAGAAATCCAGATCATGCTGGCCTGATTTGACGATCCGAGGCGTCTGACCAATGGCTTCGGCGCGGGAAAAACCGGTCGCGGCTTCGAACGCGGGATTAACGTATTCGATGATGCCGCGCCTGTCCGTAATAATGACTGCATCTGCTGTCTGTTCCAGGGCGTGGGCGTGCTTGACCATGTCAGCCTCGGCCTTTTGCCGTTCGGTAATGTCAGTTCCGATGCTTACGACATACAAGACTTTGCCTGACTGGTCGCTGATGACGCTGTTGGCCCAATCGATAAGATGGCGCGAGCCGTCCTTGTCCAACCAGTAGTTCTGAAAGCGGCTCGATAACGCGTCAGCAGTGAGTGCCTCAAATACCTGCTTCACCGGTTCCCGCTCTTCCGGGATCAACAGAAACTCCCAGACAAATCTGCCCTGTACCTCGTCCGCCGAATAGCCTGTAACTGATTCGCAGGTCGGGTTGAACCTGACGATCCTGCCCGTGCTGTCCAACACGACCATAAGTGAATTCGCTGACTCCATAATCGCGTTGGCGAAGTTTCGTTCGTCCCGTAGCGCTTCTTCCGCCGCGCGTAATTCGGAAACATCCTGTACGGTGCCGATTCGTTTCACCGGTTTTCCGTGCGCATCTAAGATTAAATCACCCTCGCCATGCAGCACCCGCTCCTCGCCGTCTTCCCGTATCACACGATAGGTAATAGAGATCGGCGCATTGTTCTTTACCGCATCCTCGGTGATGGTTCTTACGCGCTCGCGATCATCCGGGTGTGTTAACTGATCAATAATGCTCCAGGCGTTGGCTTCAAATTTCTGCCGGTCCACCCCATAGATCCGGAACATCTCGTCCGACCACGACGTCTCACCGGTTTCCAGATCCCACGTCCAGCTGCCAATATGGGCAATTGCCTGCGCCTGCCTCAGGTTCTCTTCCCGTAAGTAGGCCAGTTCATTTGCCTTTTGCTCTTCGGTAACGTCACCAAAGGTACCGATGACCTTGGCCGGCTGGTCCTTTTCGTCTGATACCAGCCTGCCGCGACTCTTCACCCAAAGCGTTTTGTTGTTGCTGGCCAGAATCCGGTGCGTTACGTCGTATTCCGATGCTCTTCCCTCCACCAGATCCTGCATCGACCCGGTGATGGTGGCGAGATCATCGGGCGGAATGCGCTCGGCCCAGTCACTGGAATCCGTCGGGTAATTGCCCTCGGAAAATCCGAGGATGGCCAGCGCCTGTGGCGACAAATGGATCTTCTGATTAATCAGGTCGTATTCCCAGATCCCTTCTTTTGCTGCGCCCACGGCGACCTGATATCGCTCTTCGCTGAGTTTCAGCTGATGCTGGCGAATTGCCTCGAGATGGTCGTGGTGCCGCCGGGCAAACCAGATGGCAACGGAACAGATAATCAGGAAAACCGGAACCAGTAGCAGGTCACCCTCGGGCGCCCGCGACGGCTCCACAATGAGTAGCGCCACTACGGCGGCAACGCTCACTACCCCCGTTATCAGGATGTTTCCCAGGGACAGGAACATGCTGGCCAGTAGTACAGCCATCAAAGGATAAAACAATGCTGCTGGGACGTTGGTATCTATTGCCGCCATAGTGATACAGCCGACTATGATGACGACAATCGAAATCCAGACACCGGACTCGTAGGCTCCGTTTCTGGCCATAAGCCAGCTGAACGTCAGGAACGCGAGTATCACTAGCGTAATTATGTAACTGGTAATAAATCCGGGGACAAGATAGAGCTGCACTGTTGCGGCGGCCAATCCGAGAACGATAAAAACTGCCAGTGTACCGGCAAGCAGTTTAGATGTTTGACGACGCTCAAGACCCTCTACGCCGGGGACCGGCTCCGTGATAAAACGCCAAAAGCGGGTAAGGGTGGACCTCAACAAACGTCTCCGTGCTGATTCGAGCCTGCCAATTACTAATAATAGCCAAGCTACCCTGATAGCCAAGCCATCCTGCAATCAGAATCTACAGGCACGCTGAGACTACTTTCCAGTCAAAGATGCGCAGCGCCTGGATTATAAATTTACATGCTTGGTGTCTGGTCCCGCTCGCTCTGGTTGTTCTCAAACCGCTCCTGGCAATCAATACAACGTCCTGCGGCAGGAGAGGCTTCAAGCCGCTTGATCTCGATCGCTTCGCCACAATCAATGCAGCGACCGTAGCTGGCACTGCGCATACGCAACAGCGCCAGCTCGATGTCCTTCAACTCGGCAACCTCATTACCAAGAACGGCGATATCCAGATCAGCCAGCATGTCAGCGACTGACTCCTCGGCGCTGTCATGTACCTGGCCTGATAGCTCAACCAGGTTGTCGTGGCCCTCACTCTTCAGTACACCGGCGATATCATTCCAGAGAAAATCCTGGCGTTCGCGCAATTGCGCCTCGAATTTCTGCAGCTGTGTTTTATCCAGATCAACCATGGTTTCCTCTTTTCAGGTATTTAGCTGATGTCAGTTGATAAAGGTATCACGGACAGCGTATCGCCCGCAGCAAAGCCCTCGACGTCATGCTCCAGGCGGATCAGGGCGTTAGTGTCGCGCAAGGTACCCAGCATATGTGAACCCTGGCCCGGCAACGGCGTTACTCTCAGGTTGCCGTCATTGCTTTCCAGCCTGGCGCGCAAAAACTCGGTGCGGCCAGCATGACGACGATAGCTCGTTGTCGCACTGGCCTTCAATGATAGTGGCGTAGCGGAACCATGGTGCCAGGCCAGCAATGCCGGCTGAACGAAGAGATAGAACGTCACCAGGCTCGAAACCGGGTTTCCGGGCAAGCCGAAGAAATTGCAGCGTTCGCCAAGTCGACCGAATGCCACCGGCTTGCCGGGCTTGATGCGCACCTTCCAGAAATTGATGTCTCCGATCTCGGCAAACACCTGCTTGACCAGATCGTAGTCGCCTACCGATACGCCGCCACTGCTAATTACAAAATCGTAGTCCATGGAATTTTTCAGTACGTCACGCACCGCGTCCGGATCATCGCGCACGGTGCCGCCATCAATGACATCGGCGCCCAGTTGCCCCGCCATTAGCAGTGTCGCCTGACGATTGGATTCGTAGATCTGGCCGGGCTTTAGTGGTGAGCCCGGCGCAACCAGTTCATTTCCGGTTGCGATTACCAGCACCCGAGGGCGACGGAACACCGATACCCGGGCGACGCCCGCCGCGGCAAGCAGGGCGGCATCAAAGGCGCTGACACGACGCCCGGTGTCGAAAAGCGAATCGCCGCGTTGAAAGTCCTGGCCGCGGGGCCGAATGTTTTGCCCGGGCTGGACCGTGTGCGGAAACACGACCTCATCGTCCTCGATCCGGATGTCCTCCTGAATGACCACCGCGTCGGCCCCATCGGGCAGCGGTGCCCCGGTAAATATGCGCATGGTGCTATCTGGAGAGAGGATACCCGGTGCATCGCCAGCACTGGACTCACCAATCCGCGGCAGGCGGAAACCGGCGCCGACCAGTTGCTCGGTGTTGACGGCATACCCGTCCATTGCCGAATTATCAAAGGCAGGATTGTCGACAGTCGCTGCAACGCTCTCGGCCAGATAACGCAGATGCGCTTGCGCCAGATCAACCGTTTCGGCCTCGCTGGCGGCTACCATCCCATCGACAATGGCAGCTTGGGCTTCTTCCAGACTCAGCATGTATAATTTTCCACCGGGTCAGCTAGATGAGTATTGAACGCATGGTAACATGGCCGGCGCAATCGAAACGATGCGGCACCGGCTACCGCACCAGGCCAAAAAGGTAACCACCCATGAGCAAAACCACCAGACCATTTGCCCCGCTGAATGTCGCCATCATGACTTCATCGGATACGCGCACATTCGACAACGACACCTCTGGCGACCTGATACGGGAGCGACTGGAAAGCGCCGGACACAAGGTCGTTGAACGAAAAATTCTTACGGACGACATTGATGATGTTCGGGGGTTGATCACACGCTGGATCGAGGACAACAACATTGACGCCATTATCACCACCGGCGGCACCGGCCTGACACAGCGGGACATACTGCCGGAGGTAGTCGAACCAATGTTTACCAAGACCATTCCAGGCTTCGGTGAATTGTTCCGCATGCTGTCCTACGACGATATTGGTACTTCCACTATTGAGTCGAGGGCCCTTGCCGGTGTCGCAGACGGCACCCTGGTATTCTGCCTGCCGGGCTCTACTGGTGCCTGCAAGCTGGGCATGGACCGGATTATCCTGCCGCAAATCGACGCCACCACCGGACCGTGCAACCTCGTTGCGTTGTTACCACGAATTCGCCATGAGTAAATTGACCCACTTCAACGCCGAGGGCGAGGCGCACATGGTCGACGTAGGTGACAAGCCAACCACAGCACGTGAGGCGGTAGCAGCAGGCTCGATCATCATGCAGCCGGAAACGCTGGCGCTGATCCGTGATGGCGGGCACAAAAAAGGTGACGTGCTCGGCATCGCCCGCGTGGCCGGCATCATGGCGGCCAAGAAGACCGCTGACCTGATTCCGCTTTGTCACCCGATCCCCATTACCGCGATTGAATTGTTGTTCGAGATCGATGATGACGCTAGTTCGGTGCATTGCCAGGCAAGTGCGCAGACACGCGCACAAACCGGCGTCGAAATGGAGGCACTGGTAGCAGTGAACGTCGCTTTGTTAACGATTTACGACATGTGCAAGGCAGTGGATCGAGGAATGATTCTCAATAACGTGCGACTGTTAAAAAAATCCGGGGGGAAAACCGGCGAATGGCATCGCCAGCGCTGACAGCGAAAAAATACCGTCTATAATTCGAGACCTGAACTATTATTTCTATTACTTGACGGGGAAATCAAATGCAAAAAAATGTCGGACCTATCGAACGTATCATCCGGTTTGTGGTGGGTGCTGCACTTCTGTCGGTTGCCTATTTAAATCAAGGCACCTGGCTCTTTTGGGTAGGAATCATCGGTATTGTCCCGATCGTCACGGCGATCATGCAGTGGTGCCCGGCAAACCTAGTCCTTGGTATCAAGATCGACGAAAAATAAGTCCGCTGACCGCAATCCTGCGACCTGATCATTCTGGAAAGTACGACCATGCAACAAAACATTGGACCCATCGAGCGAACCCTGCGGATCGCACTCGGGATCGGCCTGCTTGCGATCACGTTTCTTGTCGAGACCAACATGCGCTGGTTTGGCCTGATCGGCCTTGTACCGCTCCTCACTGGTTTGCTGGGACTGTGCCCGACCTACCTGGCGCTGGGCATCCGGGCCCTGAACAAACAGAACTAACGCCAGTAGGCGAAGAGGTCAGCCTGTATCAGCGGGGTATGTGCGTACAGCCATACCCCGTTTTGATTTGGGTCAAACCGGGCTTGGCGCCCATCTGCTAGCATTTTTGCGAACAATAATGAGGGATCCTGATGAAACAGAATGTCGGTAGTGTTGATAAGGTAATTCGTGTGGTGCTGGGTGTGGCCCTGTTAAGCCTTATCTATTTTCTCGAAGGCCCGGTCCGCTGGGTCGGGCTTGCGGGGGCGGTGCTGATTGTGACTGCCGCCATCAGTTGGTGCCCGATTTTTGCCACGCTCGGTCTCAACAGCAACAAGGGTAAATAAACCAAGGTAGTCTCCTGATCAGCCGCGCCAGGCTTTGCTGCTGGCGTGGTTTTTTATTGCCGGAGCATACCACCCGGCAATACCGGAAATTTGGTAGGTAATCCGTGCGATTCCAAGGCAAGCCGATTACAATTACCGCCCCTGGGACTGGATTCCCAACAAACACGCAGAAGAAAAAAGCTAACAAACCATGGCGAAACTAAAGTTAGGTCTGGCTGGCTTCACTTATGAAGACCTGTTTGAAATCGACGGATTGACAAGACTGGACCAGGCCTTTCTGGAGAAGTTGGCGAGCACCGATGCCGCCGTACACAAAGATCTTCTCGCCTACCGGCAGGGCAAAAAAGAGTTTACCGGCCAGGAAACCAGCGAGCTGCTCATCGCCAGCGGCCGGGTGCTGGAAGACTTTATCGGCGAGTTTTTCGGTATCGGTAAGGCCCTGCAGAAATTGCAGCAGGAAACTGTTGCCAATGACCCCGTTTTCGAATTCAAGAAATTCTTCGTGCTGCGTCGGGCCCGTCGACGCCTGCTGAAAAATGATGTTGACGAGAGCTTTGCCAAACTTGATGACTGGCTAAAGCAGACCCTGCGCCAGGCGGGCCTCGGCAACGAGGATCGCGAACTCAGCGTTGCCAGGTTTGGACAGCGCCTGCTCGAAGACACCCAGACCTTCGAGCAGGAAATCGAACGGCTAACGCAATGGTGTATCCGGGCTATGACCACACCGGAAGGCAAGGAGGCGACCCGGGGCTGGGTAAGCTTCCAGCTGCCACAACCGGTTGACCACAATGCCCTGGTACCGACCGAGCAGGTCAACGATGCCCGCTTCCATCGCGTCGCCCTGCCACAATCCATGCGGCGCCGCCGAGACGGCTTCAAATTGACCGATCGGCGCATGAACCAGCGACAGGTTCAGGCCGAAGTGGACTACTGTATCTATTGCCACGACCACGATGGTGATTTTTGCTCCAAGGGCTTCCCGGTAAAAAAGGGAGAGCCGGACAAGGGCATCAAAATCAATCCGCTTGGTGTTGAACTTGCCGGCTGTCCGCTGGATGAAAAGATTTCCGAGATGCACTTCCTGAAAAAGGAAGGCCGCTCGCTCGGTGCGCTGGCCATTATCATGGTCGACAACCCCATGTGCCCCGCCACCGGCCATCGCATCTGCAACGACTGCATGAAGGCCTGCGTCTACCAGAAACAGGATCCGGTCAATATCCCCGAGATCGAGACCCGCGCACTAACCGATGTGCTGGCGCTGCCCTGGGGTGTAGAGATTTATGACCTGCTGACGCGCTGGAACCCGCTACGCAAAACCCAGTACCTGCCCAAACCCTACAACGGTCTGAAGGTGCTGATTACCGGTATGGGCCCAGCCGGCTTTACCCTGGCACACCATCTGACCATGGAAGGCTTTGCTGTTGTCGGCGTCGACGGCCTGAAGATCGAACCCATGTCGCGCGAGCTGATTGATCAGCCGATCGAGGACTACAAAACCATCGAGGAAGAGCTCGATACCCGTGTGCTCGCCGGCTTCGGTGGTGTCGCGGAATACGGTATTACCGTGCGCTGGGACAAGAACTTCCTGCGCCTTCTGTATCTCAACATGATGCGCCGCCCGCACTTCCAGGTGTTCGGTGGTGTCCGCTTCGGCGGCACGCTGACGGTGGACGACGCCTGGGAACTGGGCTTCGATCACGTTGCCATCGCGGTGGGCGCAGGCCTGCCGCAGGCCCTGCCGATCCCGGGCAGCCTGGCCCCGGGTATGCGCATGGCCGCGGATTTCCTGATGGCCCTGCAACTGACCGGCGCCGCCAAGAAGAGCTCGATGGCCAACCTGCAGATGCGGTTGCCGGCGGTGATCATCGGCGGTGGTTTAACCGGCATCGACGCCGCCACCGAGGCGCAGGCCTATTACATCACCCAGGTGGAAAAACTGCTCGAGCGTTACGAAACCCTGACCGCGACCCTCGGTCGCGAGGAAGTCAGGGAACGGCTGGATGTTGCGTCGCTGGAAATTCTTGAAGAGTTTGTCGAACATGGTCGCGCCGTACGTTACGAACGCAAACGTGCCGCCGATGCCGGTGAAGCGCCCAACTTCCAGATGCTGGTACAGCGCTGGGGCGGCGTTACCGTTGCCTACCGTCGACGCATGCAGGACTCGCCGGCATACAAGCGTAACCATGAAGAAATCATCAAGGCCATGGAAGAAGGCATTTACTATGCCGAGGGCATGTACCCCAAGGCGGCGAAGCTAGACAACCACGGTCAGGTCAAGTCGCTGCTGTGTGAGCGCATGGCGCCGGATACTGACGGCAACATGCAGTTCAAGGGTGACCTGGTGGAACTACCCGCACGAACGGTGCTGGTCGCGACCGGCGCCAAACCCAACATCGCCTACTACTTTGAGCACCGCGGTACCTTTGAGCTCGAAGGCCAGAACTATCAAACCAACGTCTTCCGCAACGGCAAGCTGGAACGCGTCGCGGTCGCGAAGAACTGCAAGGATCCGGCGTTTGGCGCCTTCACTTCCTATGATCGCGATGACAAGCGCGTCAGCTTTGTTGGTGACACCCATCCGGTATTCAACGGCAATGTCGTCAAGGCCGTGGCCTCCGGTATGCGCATCTATCCGAAAATCGTCGAGACCTTCGGCAAGCGCGCCAGCAACAAAGGCAAGGAAGACGAGTACCTGAAGTTCAACGCGCGTATGCGCTTCCTGCTGCAACCGAAGGTGCTGGAAGTCAAACGCCACACACCCCATGTGGTCGAGCTGTTGCTGCATGCACCGCAGGCGACCAAGCGCTACCAGCCGGCACAGATATACCGCCTGCAGAACTTCGAAACACTCGCACCGGAAGTGGACGGCACCCGACTTCAGACCGAAACCATTGCCCTCACCGGGTCGCGGGTCGATAAAGAGAAGGGTACCGTTTCCCTGATTGTGCGCGAACGCGGCGCCAGCACCCGGTTGTGTTCAACCCTCAAGGCTGGTGATCCGGTAGTGTTAATGGGTCCCGGTGGTAACGCCACACAGATCCCGATCGGCAAGACCATTCTGGTGATCGGTGACTGGTTGGCAGCGGCAGCCATGCGCTCGCTGGGCCCGGCCTACAAGGCCTCGAAAAACCGTGTCCTGTTTATCGTCACGTTCCCGCACGGCAAGGAAATCTTTTGCCAGGATGAGCTTGAACAGTATGCCGATGCCATCGTCTGGGTAACACACGAAGGCCACCCGATTGTGACCCGCCGTCAGCAGGACATTTCCTTTACCGGCAAACTGGAAGATGTACTGATGCGCTACGCCACTGGCAAACTGACCAATGGTACGCCGCCCATCCCCCTAGACGAGGTGGACCATATCCACATCACCGCTGACAACCGGTTGCTGAAAGTGGTACAGAATCTGCGCCGCGGCGCACTGAAACAGTATTTCGTAAAAGACCCGGTCGCCACCGGCTCGGTCTACAGCAGCATGCAATGCATGCTGAAAGGCGTGTGCTCCCAGTGCTTGCAGTGGCAGGTGGATCCGGAGACCGGTCAACGGACCAAGGCGGTATTTGCCTGCTCCTGGCAGGACGAACCAATCGACCTGGTGGATTTGACTGCCCTCGACGAGCGCTTGTCACAAAACCGTCTGCAGGAACGGCTGGCCAATCTATGGCTGGATCACTTGCTTGAAAAAAAGGATATTGAACGGACCTGAACTCGCGACCGGCACGTGCCGGTCGCACACCTCGCGCCAACCAGGGCTATTTCAGGTGCAATTCCAGCTGATATAACTTCTGCAGGGCCGTCGCAGCGGCCGTATATTCTTTCTGCTGGTCGTTGGCGCACTGATTGATTTTATCGGCCGGCATTTCATTAACGCTCTTCTCTACTGCGCCGCGAATCATCCTGACCTCACTACAGTGGCGATAATTCTGCAGCGTATCTTTCGCTTCCTTGTTGTTTTTTTGTACCGCCGCCACGCACTTGTCGGCGGTTTGGCCCAGCTGGATAAACGCGAAAATTGGTTCACACTGATCCGCGAATGACGCCGGGGAAAACAGCAGGATGGCTCCTGTGGTGGCAGCTCGTACCAGACAGCTCTTCATAACAACTTCCTCTGCAATTGAAACTGATTTTCAAGGCGGTCCTGCCAGAGGCAGGGCCTACGACTCAACTCGGCTTACCTATACAAGGATTGTGCCAACTGGGCAGCCTCAAGCCGGGGAATCGTATGACTATCGTCCGGCAGGATCCAACGCGGCATCGAGGTTCAGGTCATCGCAAAACTCGGCGAATTCATCACGCAACTGGGCCAATGGAATGTCGGAAGGCACTGCCACCGTCATCTTGAGCGAGAACATCGGGGTGCCGGTGTGGGCAGCGGCATAGCTGCCGGTATTCATTTCCTCGATATTGATATCACGGGTGGAGAAGAAGTCGGCGACATCGTGCACAATGCCCGGGTGGTCCATGGACACCACATCCACTTCGTAAGGAATCAGGCCCAGGCCGCCGGCACGGGTTTCGGTACGCTTTGCGATAATAGTCAGGCCCAGTTTCTTTTCCAGCGACGGTAACTGCTGCTCAAGCTTGGCAACCGCATCCCACGAACCGGAGGCCATCAGGATCATCGCGAACTCGCCACCCAGTACCGACATGCGGCTGTCTTCAATATTGCATCCGCAATCAAGAATCACGCGGGAGAGATCATTGACGATACCGGGACGGTCATCGCCGAGTACGGAAATAACAAAGTAGGTGCTGCCGGGAGAATTTGCCATATCAGTTGTGTCGGGTTTCGCTGTAAGGAAATTGAAGCGCTTTTTAGCACATCATCCAGGCGAATGTTACTCCGCGAAATACCAGATTGGTATGGCAGGGCCCGGTGCAGACCTAGCGCAGATTCGACAGGTACGCTGCCAGGGCATCGATGTCTTCATTGCTGAGATTGCTGGCCGCGGCCGCCATCAGTGCATTTGCCCGCTGACCGTTTGGCTCGCGAAACCGGGTCAGGGTGCCGGCTATATACTTTTCGGGCAGGGCCGCGATATAGGCATAGCCTGCCTTGCCGCGACCGTCGTCGCCATGGCAGCTGACACAGTTCTTTTCAAAGATCTCCCGACCGCGAACAAGAAGCGCCGGATCCGTGCCGGATACAAACTCCGAGCTCCGCTGCTGGTTCGCGTAATACACGACCAGGGAAAGCTTCTCATCCGGTGTCAGTTTTTTCGCCAACGGGCTCATGATGTAGTCATCACGACGGCCATCGGCAAAACGCTCGAGTTGATCCAGTAAATAGACAGGATTCTGTCCGGCCAGATGCGGTACCTCGGGCCTGGTGGAGTTGCCAGTTTCGCCGTGACACAAGACACAAAATCCTGCGGCCTCCCTGCCTTTTGCCATCGCGGCCTTCAGTGCCTCCGGATCCTTCTTTACCTGATCAACGCGATTTTGCAGGACCTTTTCCAGCGCCTCGTCGGCGCTGCCGCTTGCCGGCGTCAATAACAGCAGGCCCAGCAAAACTACCGGGGCAAGAGACCTGTACCTTGTTTTTGTTGTTTGCATCTCGTTTACCGTCTATCGAATCAGGATAAAGGCCAGCCTGGCCCACAGGCACCACAATACCAGTGCGCCGGCGAAATAGGCAGAGAAGCGGTGCACAACACGATTGTAGGTGACGTGTATGGCGCTATGGACAAATCGAAGTGTCACGAATACCCATGCCATGATCACAAAGAACGGATCCGCGGTTTGAGTGATATACAGTGTCAATACCGCTGCATAGAACAGGACCGGCATCTCGAACAGGTTCATCAGGTTGTCCGATGCCGCCATCACTGTTGGCGGTACGTCTTCGTAGCCCTTGCGTAACTTGTACTTCTCGGGACTGATCCTGTTGCTGCGCAAATAATGAATACGTAGCTGGTACATGCGCACCCATACCAGGAACGTCAGGCCAACCAGGGCAAGCATGGGAAAGAGTATCAGCTTCTGTTGCATCGACTTGTCCCGCTGCTTGTCCTATTTTCGAAACAGCCAGAATATAAGGCTCAACACCAGGCTGATCAGGATCGAGGTAGCAATAGGGAAATAGATCCTGGTGTTCTCCCGCTCAATGACAATATCGCCCGGCAACCTGCCCAACCCGAGTTTGCTGAGCCAGGGCCACAGCAAACCGGTCAACAGTAAAACCAGCCCGGCAAGGATAAGGAAGCGCTGCATTCGGAATCGGGTCGGGCCTAGCGCGTCCAGGTCGTGGTTCGACCAATCCATGAGAAACCGATGAAGCCGCGCACTTCGAGCTGTCTCGGATTCGTCAGGGTCATTTTGCACTTGTAGGTTTTACCGTTCTCCGGATCATAGATCGTGCCGTCTTCCCAGACGTTTCCGTTGCTCGTTCCGAAACCTTTCAATACATTCAGACCAAGAATCGGGGTGCTGCGTAACTCCGGATCAGGATTTTCGCGATCTACTTTTTTCTTTCCTGCCATTCCCTGCTTGTCATCAGCCGGATAAACCGGATCGCGCAACCACACCACCTTGCCGCACAGCCCTTCGTCGCATCGACTGATTTCCACGTGCGACTTGCCTTCCTTCGTTACCCACTTTCCGAGGATGCCGGTGTTTTCGGCCTGAACCACCATTGAGATGGCGAATAACAACATGCCTGTCAGTGTCCGGATTTTTAGCTGCATGGTTGTGCTCCTCCGTGGATTGCCCGTTGGCTCACTACTTTCGATAGCGCATGCGGGTGCCATGCACCAGCGACAGGGTAATTTCGTCCGCACTCAGGGCGTCGGGAAATCGGGCGCCCGAGATCCGCGCACCATGAATACTGGCGCCATCCAGAATCGTCCCGCTCAGGTCCAGACCACGCAAGTCGGCCTGGCGGAAGTAGCAGTTACTAAAATCAAGCCCGTCGGCGTTGATGCCGCGCAGGTTTACCCCGCGAAAATCACAGCCGGTCAGATCAAATTTGCCGGCCTTGCTGCGCTCGGCATTAAATTCATCGACGTTGCCCTCTCGCAGCAGGCGGTACATGGCATCGTCAGTGACCTTGGGTTCATTGTTCATCGTTCAACCTCCGCAGGGTTCCCTGCTGCAAGCGGCGCAACAGGATGGTGTGGGCTCACGAGATCAGTGGTTGTATCCGACTAGCATAGTTGACCATCATGCCCGACGTAAACCGATTGCCAGTTTTTCCGCTTGCCACGCGGCCAGGGTATATATCGGCAATGACGGATTGGCGCCGATGCTGGTTGGAAAGACCGAACCGTCGATCACCGTCAGATTGCTCATCTGCCGGTGATTCCCATCAAGATCGACCACCGAGCGCCCCGGGTCTGCGCCCATGGCGCAACCCCCCATGACATGGGCAGAGAACAAGCGGGCGTGGTGCGGTTGCATCGGCAGCTGTGCAACGGCGTTCTGTGCCTGCTGCCAGTTGTCGTACCACGCGCTATCGCTGTGCGCCGCGCCTACCCGTTGCGCACCGGCGGCAAACTGGATCTGCATCAACGACGCGTAGGCGTGGCGGACACCTCGCCAGAGATAATTATTGGTCGGATAGCTGAGTACCGGGCTGCCGTCACTGTTCAGGGATACGGAGCCTCCCGGGCTGTCAGGGTGGAATCCGTCGCGCATGATGGCAATGAGCGGCTGCAGATGGGGCAGGCTTGCTATCAGTTCCGCGTGGCGGACGCCGAAGGCGCTAAACGCCGTGGCCGCGAGGCCAGGTTGCAGTGGCACCGCTTCGATCTTGTAACCCATTTCTCCGGTAGCACCATCGCGCCACAAAAACTGGTTGGACGTCGCCGTCTGAGGCGCCCCATAGTAGGCGTCAACCCGATCACGCATCTGGGCAAACGTACCAATGGTGATATGGAGAAAGGTACGCTTGCCGACGAGACCATGCGGATCCGGCAGGTTCGAACGCAACATCAGTGCCGGGGAGCCAATACCGCCCGCCGCCAGCACGACATGGCGGGCACGCACGCGAACCTTGATACCGGTGGTATCCGAGCCGGGCGCATTCAGTGCATGGCACTCAATCTCGTCTACCCGGTCACCAACTAGACCAAGCCGCTGCGCACGCAGCCGTGTGAGCAGCGTCGCACCGCGGTCGAGCGCGTTGGGAATACAGGTCAACAGTGTCGACTGTTTGGCACCGACCGGGCAGCCCATGCCACAGTAGCCCAGGTTGCGACAACGCCGGACGTTGCGTGCAATCACCTCGTTGTGCCAACCAAGCTTGTCGGTGCCGCGGACGAGCGCGCCGTTGCTGGCGTTGTGCACTGGCCAGGGTTTTATGTTGAAAAGAGCTTCAGCCTGCCGATACCACGGCGCAAGTGATTCGCCGGTATGCGTCCAACCGTGGTGGTGTTGCCAGTGCCGGAGTGTCTGTTCCGGGATGCGGAAGCAGCTGGTCCAGTTAACGGTGGTGCCGCCACCGACTGCGCGTCCCTGCAAAATCGTGATCGCCTTGTCGACGGTTTTTCGATTTGCCACCTCGTAATAGAGGGCGGGATAGGCCTCCGCCTCCTGCATGGTGAAGTCACCGGTGGTTTTATAGGGTCCTTCCTCGATCATCACCACGCGCAGTCCGGCCCGTGCTAGCGTCCGTGCAGCGACACCGCCACCGGCACCGGTGCCGACAATAGCAACATCCGCTTCAATCACGCGGTCCTGCTGCAGCTGACTGCAGTCGATAATTCCGCGAGAGGGCGAGTCACTCATTCAGCCACGCGCCAGTGCCGGCGGTCCCGGATAGCCGATGCGCGTCCAGGACTCGGGACTCACGTACCAGGCACCGCATATAAGGTCATGCAATGCGCTGTATCCTGATCGAAGCAGACTGAATCGACTGCTCTCCCAGCGCCGGAGGAAGGCATGGATTTCGGATGCCTCGGCGTTTTCCCATGCTGACATGACGCCGGTCAAAATCACCCGCGTCAGCGGCCAGGCCAACAGGTCAAGCAGTTGTCTTATCTCCTTTCGAACTGAAGGAGGAAAGTGGGCGACCGTATAATCAAAGCCGGCAACAATCTTTTCGATCGCCGCCTTCCGTTCCTTCTCCGACTCAGGCAATGCCCCCATCAGCATCACCGGGATAACCGCGGTCAGGAGCACTCGATCACCCGGTACGAGCCAGAGACAATGCTTGCATGTGCTATCAGAGCTGCCGGCACAGCCGCCCAGCAAGGCACCGGTTGAGGCAACACCCAGCAGCAGCGAGCCGGCAACACCGGTTTTCAGAAACCGGCGCCGTTCCCTGTTTACTGGCGGATGATCGTGTTTGTTCGTAGGCTCTCTCCCGGCCTGGTTGTCATCCTGCCAACCTCTCACAACTGGCGGGCGACGTCATAGCACTATTCACTCTTTGCTTGTTATCCTTATTAATTGTCTAACGACAACACGGGGCGCGGACTAATTGTGCGGCCTGCGCCCGGCGTGTCAACAACCAGGGAAAACAGTAATGGTGCAGTTGGGTCACGTCGTACTCTATGTACGCAATCTGGATACCTCGATCGGGTTTTACCGTGATATTGTCGGTCTGACCGTAGCGGGAAAAATCTTCAACAATCGTGCCGCGGTACTGACCGGTGGCAGCACCCATCACGAACTCCTGCTTATCGAGGTCGGCGATGCGCCTGGTCCGATGGAGGGCCGTCGCCTTGGCCTGTATCACATCGGCTGGAAAATTGGCGACACCCTCGATGACCTGCGCGCGGTGCGCGATCGCATTGAGCAAGCCGGGATCGAGATTGATGGCATGGCAGACCACACCATCAGCTTCAGCATCTATATTCGCGATCCGGACGGCAACGAAAACGAACTATTTGTCGATAACCCGGATTTCGACTGGCATGAATCCGATGCCTGGATGGAACAACCGGTTAAACCGCTGTCGCTGTAGTAACCCGAGTCTCGCGATACCCGACCGTGCTGGCCGGGTATTGGCTACCGCCTTCCGGGCATGTGCTAAACTGGGTGCTACGAAACGAGGAGCATTTCATGGCACCAAACGTAACTGAAGACATGGTTCTGGAAACCCTGACCGGCGTGATGGATCCGGAACTGAACCATAATATTGTCGAGCTAGGCTTCGTTCGGGAGATCGATATCGCTGGCGACTATGTTCACCTCGACATTCAGCTCACCTCACCACACTGCCCTCGCGCCGAGGAAATCGTCGGCATGATAAAGAGCGCGGTATCGACCATTGACGGCATCAACGAAGTTGAAGTTGAACGGGTCTGTGAAAAAGAAGCCTGATCCCTGCTACTGCCATGAGCGACCGAGATCGCATTCTAGCCCTCGCCGGCGTCTTTCAGTCTGCCTACCTGGTGCAGGAAATCGCACGCAACGATAACGTAGAAGAACCGGCGTTCAGCCACAGCATCAACAGCATCCTCATTACCGATGCAGCCTCCACCCTGGAAATTTTTGGCGATGTCGAGGGCATTCGCCGCGGCCTGCAGGTGCTGCGCGAAAAAATGTCAGGGGGGAGCGGTGTGCCGGATCTTGAGATGGCGCGCTATGTCCTCGGCCTGCTCCAGCTGGCGTCAAAGCTGGCGCGCGATCCGGAAATGCTAAAAGCGATGGCCACTGATATCGATCTCATCCGTGTACAACGCGAAAGCAGTAGCAACCCGTTGCTGGATACCATCGACGACCTGGCACAACTTTACGCACGCACCATCAGTACCCTGACACCGCGAATCATTGTTTCGGGGGAACACGGCTTTCTGACCAATCCGCGTAATGCGGCACGGGTAAGGGCGGTATTGTTCGCGGGGATTCGTGCAGCTTATCTATGGCACCAGCTGGGCGGCCGCCGCTGGCATCTGATTTTCTGGCGCGGTCGCATGGGCAAAGCCGCCGACCAGCTGCTGCAAGAGCTCGAGGCTGCCGCCGAAGCAAAGTCCTCCGTCGACTGAGCGGAGAGAAATCTAGCCTTTCAGTTTTTCCTTGAGCAGTTCGTTCAACTGCGCCGGGTTGGCCTTGCCCTTGGTTGCCTTCATTGCCTGGCCGACAAAGAAGCCGAATACCTTTTCCTTGCCATCACGGTACTGCTGCACCTGCTCCGGGTTGTCTGCCAGTATCTGGTCGATCACGGCTTCGATGGCACCGCTATCAGTAATCTGCTTGAGACCGCGCTTGTCGATAACAGTGTCAGCGTCACCTTCACCGGCCCACATCGCCTCGAACACCTCTTTGGCAATCTTGCCCGAGATAGTGTTGTCCTGAAGCCGCTTGATCAGCCCGGCCAGCATCTCCGCACTGATCGGCGCGTTGGCGATCTCGACACCATCTTTATTCAGGAATGCCGAGAAGTCGCCCATGACCCAGTTGGCTGCCACCTTGGCACCGCCACCGGCATGTCTGACCACCGATTCGAAGAAGTCTGCCATTTCGCGCGTGGCCGTTAGCACCCCGGCATCGTAGTGTGACAGTTCATATTCCTTCTGGAAGCGGACGCGCTTGGCGTCCGGCAGCTCCGGCAGGGTAGCCCGGGTTTCTTCGACAAAGGCGTCGTCCAGCACCAGCGGCGGCAGATCCGGATCGGGGAAATAACGGTAGTCATTTGCTTCTTCCTTGCTGCGCATGGAACGGGTGACATCCTTGGCCGAGTCGTACAGGCGTGTCTCCTGCACCACCTTGCCGCCGCCCTCGATCACATCGATCTGGCGCTCGATTTCATAGTTGATCGCCTTCTCGACAAAACGGAACGAGTTGATATTTTTCAGCTCGGCACGGGTACCAAATTCCTTCTGGCCCTTCGGCCGCACGGACACGTTGGCGTCGCAGCGGAACGAACCTTCCTGCATGTTGCCATCGCAGATTTCGAGGTAACGCACCAGCTCATGCAGCTTCTTCAAATAGGCCACGGCCTCCTCCGGCGAACGCATATCCGGCTCGGAGACGATCTCCAGCAACGGAGTACCGGCGCGGTTCAGGTCGATACCGCTCATGCCATGGAAATCCTCATGCAGGGATTTGCCTGCATCCTCTTCCAGGTGGGCGCGGGTAATACCGATTACCTTTTCTTCACCATTCACTTCAATGACCAACTGACCGAGTCCCACTACCGGCAACTCAAACTGACTGATCTGGTAGCCCTTGGGCAAATCCGGGTAGAAATAATTTTTCCGGGCAAATACCGAACGCTGGTTGATCTGGGCGCCAATCGCCAGGCCAAACTTGACCGCCATGCGAGCGGCCTCGAGATTCATCACCGGCAATACGCCAGGCAGGGCCAGATCGACCGCACAGGCCTGGGTGTTGGGGTCGGCACCGTAACGGGTCGCGGCACCGGAAAAGATCTTGCTGGTCGTCTGCAGTTGCGCATGCACTTCCAGACCGATTACGGTTTCCCATTCCATCAGGCCACCCCCCCGGGAAGTTGCCGGTGCCAATCGGTCACCTGCTGATACTGGTGAGCTACCTGCAGCAGCCGCGCCTCGTCGAAATACTGACCAATGAGCTGCAGGCCGATTGGCCGGCCCTTGCCATCAAATCCGGCCGGCACCGACATACCGGGCAGGCCGGCGAGATTGACCGAAATGGTATAGATATCGTTCAGGTACATGGCCACCGGATCTTCCGATTTATCGCCCATGGCAAAAGCGGTAGAAGGCGCAGTCGGGCCCATGATCACATCACACTGCTCGAACGCGCGTTTGAAGTCTTCCGCGATCAGGCGTCGTAACTGTTGCGCCTTGAGATAGTAGGCATCGTAATAACCGGCCGATAGCGCGTAAGTGCCGATCATGATGCGGCGCTTTACTTCCGCGCCAAAACCCTCGGCGCGGGTTCGCTCGTACATCTCCATCAGGTCGGTGTAATCGCTGGCGCGATAGCCGTAGCGGACGCCGTCATAGCGCGACAGGTTGCTCGAGGCCTCGGCCGGCGCCAGCACGTAATAGCAGGGGATGGCGAGGCTACTGTTGGGCAACGTAATCTCGACGATTTCCGCACCCAGCTTTTTGTACTCATCGATAGCGGCTTCCACTGCCTTTGCCACGTCGGCGCTAAGGCCTTCACCGAAAAATTCTTTCGGCAGACCGATCTTCAGGCCCTTGATGTCGTGCGCCAGTTTGCCGGTGAAATCTGGCACCGCTTCCCGGGTCGAGGTGGAGTCTTTGTGGTCAAAACCCGCCATGGCGTTTAACAACAGCGCGGCGTCCTCCGCGGTCTGGGTCATCGGGCCGCCCTGGTCGAGACTTGAGGCAAAAGCAATCATGCCAAAACGGGAAACCCGCCCGTAACTTGGCTTGAGCCCGGTAATACCGCACAGCGCAGCTGGCTGACGGATGGAGCCGCCGGTGTCAGTGCCGGTGGCCACTGGCACAAGGCGAGCCGCCACTGCTGCCGCCGAACCACCGGAGCTGCCGCCCGGTACCAACGAGGTGTCCCACGGGTTTTTCACCGGGCCAAAGAACGAAGTCTCGTTGCTCGAGCCCATGGCGAATTCATCCATGTTGGTCTTGCCCAGCATCACCATGCCCGCATCGTTCAGCTTTTCCACCACGGTGGCGCTATAGGGCGCGACGAACTCTGACAACATGCGTGAGCCGCAGGTGGTCAACACGCCGTCAGTGCAAAAGATGTCCTTGTGCGCCATCGGTACGCCGGTCAGCACATCCCCTTCGCCCTTGGCCAGGCGCGCATCCGCTACTTTGGCTGCCGCCATGGCGTTGTCGCCGTCGACGGTAATAAATGCATTCAGGTCCTGGTGAGCATTGATGCGATCCAGATACAGCTCGGTCAGCTCCGCGCTGGACACCGCTTTGGTGGCCAGGGCGCTGGCGAGCTCGGCAACAGTTTTTCGATACATGTACAGCCTCTGGATTGATTCAGTATGTCGGCAGGACAGAGAGAGGAACGGACGCGCCGTTACTCAATGACGCGCGGCACCAGGTAAAGACCCGCCTCGGTTGACGGCGCCACTTTCTGGAACTTCTCGCGCTGATCAGGCTCCGTCGGCTTGTCTTCGCGCAGTCGTAGATGCATGTCGAGCGGGTGCGCCATCGGGCTGACGCCGGTGGTATCGACGGCATTCATCTGCTCGATTAGACCGAGAATCTGGGAAAGGCTATCGGCATAGCCTTCCGCCTCTTGCTCATCGAGCCTGAGTCGCGCAAGATGCGCTATCTTTTTTACTTCATCAACACTGATTGACATGGCACTGCTCCGGACCGCCTCGGTGAAGGTCGGGCAAATTATCATACTATACATCCCGGTTGAACCCGGTGCGGCGGATTGCTAGAGTCTGTTGATCCCTGCTCCCTAAGAAGTCCATACAAATATGTTTAAAGCCTTACGCGGTTTCTTCTCCAGTGATCTCGCCATCGACCTGGGCACAGCCAATACCCTGATCTATGCCCGCGACAAGGGTATTGTCCTGAACGAGCCCTCGGTGGTCGCCATTCGCCAGGGTCATGGTCACCGCGGCGGACGCAATATCCTGGCCGTGGGCACCGAGGCCAAGAAAATGCTTGGTCGCACTCCGGGCTCGATCCAGGCGATCCGACCGATGAAAGATGGCGTTATTGCCGATTTCACCGTCACCGGCGAAATGCTCAAATACTTCATCCGCAAGGTGCACGAAGACCGCCTGTTCCAGCCCAGCCCACGGATCATTGTCTGCGTACCCTGCGGCTCCACCCAGGTGGAGCGTCGCGCAATCCGCGAGTCGGCCATGAGCGCCGGCGCGCGTGAAGTGTATTTGATCGAAGAGCCAATGGCAGCAGCCATTGGCGCCGAGCTGCCCATTGCTGACCCCACCGGCTCCATGGTGCTGGACATTGGCGGCGGCACCAGTGAAGTCGGCGTGATCTCGCTCGGCGGCATCGTCTACGCCCACTCGTTGCGCATCGCTGGTGACAAAATGGACGAAGCCATCATCAGTTACATTCGTCGCAAGTACAGCCTGCTGATCGGTGATGCCACCGCGGAACTGATCAAGAAAGAAATCGGCGCCGCCTGGGAAGGCAGCGAACAACGCGAGATGGAAATCAAGGGTCGCCATGTTGCCGACGGTGTACCGCGCCGGCAGATGCTGACGAGCAAGGAAGTCTACATTGCGCTGTCGGACTGCCTCGCCGGCATCGTCAGTGCCATCAAGACGGCGCTGGAACAAACGCCCCCTGAACTGGGTGCCGACATCGCTGAAAAGGGTCTGGTGGTAACCGGTGGTGGCGCCCTGCTGCGCGATCTCGATCGCATGCTGGCAGAACAGACCGGCCTGCCAATTATCCTGACTGATGATCCCCTAACCTGTGTGGTACGCGGCTGCGGTCGTGCACTGCAAGAAGCAGAGACGATGTCAGACGTTTTTGTCTACGAGTAGTCCTCACAAGGTTTTCTCATGATCGGCGCGGACAGCAGACCGATTCGAACCTCCACCCTGCTGCTACGCCTGCTGGTATTTGCTGCGCTGGCGGTCTCGCTGATGGCGCTGGATCATCAGGGCCACCACCTGCGCCAGATCCGTTCGGCACTGTCGGTACTGACCTATCCCCTGGTCACCATCGCCGCAATCCCGGCACGGGTCGGTGGCTGGATGTCCGACGCCCTGACCTCGGAACAGAAGCTGCGCCAGCGCTACCTCTCGCTTGAAGAACAACACCGGATACTGCAGGCCCGTCTGCAACAATACGAAGCACTTTCAGCGGAGAATGAGCGCCTGCGCTCGCTCCTCGGCTCGGCCACGCGCGTGGCGGATCACGCGGTGGTGGCAGAACTGGTAGAAGTCAGCACCGAGCCATTCACCCGCACCATCGTCATCAACAAGGGTTCACTCGACGATGTCTTCCTCGGCCAGCCGGTGCTCGACGCCTACGGTATTGTCGGCCAGGTTACCGAGGTCAACCCCCACATCAGTCGCGTCACCCTGATTACCGACCCGGGCCATGCCATACCGGTACAGGTCACCCGCAACGGCCTGCGCACCGTGCTCTACGGGACCGGCGATGACGATACCGTCGACCTGCCGTTCCTGACGGCGTCAGCCAAAATCGAAAAAGGCGACCTGCTCACCTCCTCCGGCATGGGCGGTCGCTTTCCGCCGCGCTACCCGGTGGCGCGCGTCACCGAGGTGACCAACGATCCGAACGAGGCCTTTTTACAGATCAAGGCAACACCGCTGGCCAGATTGCAGCACCACAAGGAAGTACTGCTGGTATGGCCCGGAAAAACCGAACCGCAGCCGGTGACAGACCAATGAGAATCAGCGCGCTGACACGCAGTCGCCTCATCATTGCCGCAACCTTTGTTGTGGCGTTGATACTGTCGGTCGTGCCGGTGCCGACCTGGGCCGAGCAATTTCGACCCGACTGGGTCGGACTGGTGCTGATTTACTGGTGCATGGCATTGCCGCATCGCGTTGGCATCGGTACCGGGTTCCTTGTCGGCCTACTGCAAGACGTCTTGTACGGCGCGCTGCTCGGCCAGTACGCCTTGTCCAAATCCATCATTGCCTTTCTCGCGGTTAAATTGCACCTGCGCGTGCGCGTGGTACCGCCGTGGCAACAGGCAATCGCGGTCCTGGCAATGCTCGCGATCGGCCAGCTGTTTGTTATCTGGGTGCGCGCCGTGATTGGCAAACCGGTTCTCGGATTTTCCTACTGGACCCCGAGTATCGTCAGCATGGTGGTATGGCCATGGATCTTTATCATTCTGAGGGACATCCGCCGCCGCGGACAAGTCAGGTAGTACATGCTTAACATCCCGCTAAAAGATCATTTTCGGGAAACACGCATCTTCGGTTCTCGACTGACCATCATGGCGGGTTTCGTCGTCGTCGTGACGCTGATACTGCTGGGCCGCATGCTTTACCTGCAAGTGGTGCATCATAAACACTACGAGACCCGCGCCCGGGCTAACCAGATTTCACCGGTGCCGGTGCCGCCGGTCCGCGGTCTGATCCTGGACCGCAACGGTATTGTGCTGGCGCAGAACTACCCGGCTTACACCCTGGAAGTGATACCGGAACAGGTCAAGGACATGGATGCGACCCTCGCCCAGGTAGGAAGCCTGGTAACCCTGTCCGACAACGACCAGAAGCTGTTCCACAAACAGCGGCGCTCACGCCCGAGATTTGAAAGCCTGCCGCTGCGCACCAACCTGACGGAAGAAGAAGCTGCTCGTATTGCCATCAACCGTCCTCACCTGCAGGGCGTCGAACTGCACGCCCGCCTTCAGCGCCACTATCCCCTCGGCGGACTCGGGATTCATCTCATGGGTTACGTTGGTCGCATCAATGAAGAGGAGGCCAGCGTCATCGACCGAACCGGCAAACGGGCGGACTATCGCGGCACCCTTCATATTGGCAAGCTGGGTATTGAACAGAACTATGAATCTCTGTTACTTGGCCATGTCGGCGTTGAGCGAGTCGAAACTGACGCGCGTGGCCGTTCATTGCATGTGATCGAACGCGAGGCACCAAAAGCGGGTGACGATATATACCTTAATATAGACGCGCGCATGCAGGCCGCCGCAGAGCAAATGCTTTCAGGCAAACGCGGCGCAGTGGTGGCGATGGACCCGAACTCCGGCGCCATCCTGACCTTTGCCAGCATGCCTACCTACGACCCCAATCCGTTTGTTAACGGCATCGACCAGGAATCATACGATGCCCTGCTCAACAACCCGGATAAACCGCTGATCAATCGTGCCTTGAACGGCCAATATCCGCCTGGCTCGACGATCAAACCCTTCATGGGCCTGGCAGCACTGGAATCGGGCAAGATCAAGGCGAACGAAAGCGTAATCTGTCGTGGTGTTTTCCGACTGGCGGGCGAACCGCGACCCTATCGCGACTGGAAGAAAACCGGCCACGGCAAAATTGATCTGCATGAATCTATCGTTCAGTCATGTGACATCTACTATTACCAGGCGGCGGTAAAACTCGGCATTGATTTCATTCACGAGTTCCTGACCGGGCTCGGCTTTGGTCAGAGCACCGGCATTGACCTGAAAGGCGAATCGGTCGGGCTGGTGCCGTCGCGCCAATGGCGCAAGGCCCGAGGTGAAAACTGGTACCTGGGCGAGACGGTGGTCACCGGTATCGGCCAGGGTCCGATTCTGACTACCCCATTGCAGCTCGCCAACAGCGTTTCGATACTGGCCAACGGTGGTCGCCTGATGCAACCCCGCCTGATGTACGCGCGGGAGAATCCCGTGACCAGGGAGCGGCACTACAGCCAGTTTTCCTACAAGCAGTTGTTCAGTGAAGAACACAAACCCCAACTGGATGCTATCGTTGCCGCTATGACTGATGTCGTTCACGGCGAGAAGGGCACGGCACGACGTATCGGCTGGAACGCGCCATATCGTATTGCCGGCAAGACCGGTACCGCCCAGGTAAAGAGTATCGCGGTTGGCGAAGAGTATGATGCGGAGAAAACAGCGGAACGGGAACGCGACCACGCCCTGTTTATCGCGTTCGCGCCGGTAGACAACCCACGCATTGCCGTCGCCGTGATTGTCGAAAACGGAGGCCACGGTAGCAGTGCGGCCGCGCCCATCGCCAGGAAGCTGATGGACTACTATTTGTTGCCGGAGACTATGCCGGCGTTGAACAATGCTACGGTGGTAGTGAGCCAGCCCGATGAATGACCTGAAACGTTTTATTAACGGCATACGCTACGACAAGCCGCTGATGGTGGCGCTGCTGATTTTTGCGCTGATGAGTTTCGTCGTGCTGTACAGCGCCAGTGGCAAGAATATTTCTGTCGTCGGGTCACAGGCGATTCGATTGACCCTGGCCTACATTATCATGCTGTTCATCGCCCAGGTCCGGCCCGATACCTTTGTACGTTACTCGCCTCACTTCTATGCAGCCGGTCTGGTACTGCTGGTAGTGGTGCTGGTCGTCGGTGTCATCGGCAAAGGTGCGCAGCGCTGGATCAGTTTTGGTGGCTTCAACCTGCAACCCTCGGAATTGATGAAGCTGGCGGTACCGATGGTGGTTGCCTGGTGGCTGGCACGCGATGGCCTGCCACCATCGTTGCGTAACGTCGCCATCGCTGCGGTGCTGATATTCGTACCGGTACTACTTATTATCAAACAGCCCGATCTTGGCACCGGTGCCCTGATCCTGGCCTCCGGGCTAATCGTGATTTTCCTGGCTGGACTCAGCTGGCGCGTCATCACCGTACTGGCCCTGGCCACTGCAGCGGCAATGCCGCTGGTGTGGGCAACCATGCATGACTACCAACGACAACGGGTAATTTCTTTTCTCAATCCCGAGTCCGATCCGCTCGGAGCCGGCTATCACAGCATCCAGTCGATGATTGCCGTTGGTTCCGGCGGCTTTTTCGGCAAGGGCTGGCTTGATAGTAGCCAGGCGCACCTGGGCTACCTGCCGGAAAGCAAGACCGATTTCGTCTTCGCCGTATTCGCCGAGGAATTCGGCCTGATGGGCACGGTACTGCTGTTTTCCATGTATCTTTTTGTCATTGGCCGCGGCATGTACATTGCCTATAACGCCCAGGACGCCTACAGCCGATTGCTTGCAGGCAGCCTGACGCTTACCTTCTTTCTGTATTTCTTCGTCAACATCGGCATGGTCACTGGTATCCTGCCGGTGGTCGGGGTTCCATTGCCCCTGATCAGTCATGGTGGCAGTTCGCTGGTTACTTTGATGGCCGCATTTGGCATTCTCATGAGCATCCAGAGTCACCGACGCATACTGCAGCAATAACCCTATGAAACACCCGAACCGGATTCAATCGGCCCTGATCGGCATGACACTGCTGTATACGTCTGTTGCCAACGCCGTTGATATCTCACTCTACCCGCAGCTCCAGGTGCTGATCAGCACACTGCAGACCAAACATGGGTTTACAGAAGAGCACCTGCACCAGGTGTTCGAGCAGGCGGAAATCAAGCAAAGCATACTCGACATCATGAATCGCCCCGGTGAAGCACGGCCCTGGCATGAATATCGACAGTTGTTTGTTACCGTGCCCCATGCCAATCGCGGCAGCCGATTCTGGCGCAAATACGAGGATGTGCTGGCCCGGGCACAGGATAAATACGGAGTGGATCCAGCGGTAATCGTTGCCATCATTGGCATTGAATCGCAGTACGGTCGCAACCCTGGTAGAATTCGCACGATAGACGCACTGACAACACTCGGACTTGAATATCCGCGACGCGCCACGTTCTTCCGCAGCGAGCTGCTTCAGTTCCTTTTGCTCACACGCGAACAACGTCTCGACCCCCTCAACATCAAGGGTTCTTACGCCGGTGCCATTGGCGCAGCGCAATTTATTCCCAGCAGCTATCGGCGCTACGCAGTAGATTTTGACGGTGACGGCCGCGCCGACCTGATGCACAGTCGCGCCGATGCTATCGGCTCGGTGGCAAACTACTTCTACGAGCATGGCTGGAAGAAAGGTGAGGCGGTGAGCAGCCAGGCCCACGTAGAAGGCTCGATGTACTCGTGGCTGGCCAATCTCAACACCAGGCCAGTGCTCACCCTGAAGCAGCTGGAACACTATGGCATTACGGCAGTGGAACGCCGGCCAGAGAACTTGCGCGCCTCCCTAGTCACGCTTGATGGTGATGATGGCCCGATTTATCGCCTGAGCCATGACAACTTTTATGTCATAACCCGTTACAATAACAGCCGAAAGTACGCGATGGCGGTTTATGAGCTGGGTGAGATGATACGCGAACGATACAATAGCGGTGTCCGGTGAGACCGGTAATTGTGATCCTTTCGGTTGCACTGGCCTTGAGCGGTTGCGTCTCCGGCAGTCGCAAGCCTGGTGGCTATTTCGAGGATGACGGGCCACACAAGGAAGTCCCGGTCGACATTGCCAGCATCCCGGATGCGGTGCCGAAGTGGGAACCGGTAGAACCGTCACGTTCACGCGCCTATATCGTTCTGGGCCGTAAATACTACCCGTTGACGGATGCCACCAACTATCGGCAAATCGGGGTGGCCTCCTGGTACGGAAAAAAATTTCACGGTCGTCGTACCGCGCTGGGCGATGTCTACGACATGTACGGAATGACGGCAGCACACAAGACACTGCCCCTGCCAAGCTACGTTCAGGTTCGCAACCTGGACAACAACAAATCCGTCGTAGTGCGTGTCAACGATCGCGGCCCGTTTTTGCATAATCGCCTGATCGACCTCTCCTACGCGGCGGCACACAAGCTGGACATGCTGAAAACCGGAACCGCGAACGTAGAAGTGGTGGCGTTAACGCCGGGCAAGCAACCACCACCCGCGAGCGACATAGTCCAGGTGGCACCGGTTGAAGCGATAGCGTCGGATGAAATTCAGGGCGAGCCGCTGACGGCGAGTAACGCTACCAGTGTCGCGACAGCGGCACCGAGTGTTGCCACCACGGCGACCAGCAGTGGCAAATCAATTTACATTCAGGTCGGCGCGTTTGGTGAGGCCGGGAATGCGGAGAAATTACGAACCCGACTGGAACAGGCAGAATTCAAGCCGGTCCTGGTATTGCCGGTTCAAAAGGCTGACCAGCAACTGTATCGTGTCCGTATCGGGCCGCTGGACAGTGCCGAGCAGGGCCAGACAATGTCGCAACGGTTGACCGAGCTCGGCATTACCAGCTCACGTATCGTTTCCGAATAGCATTCTTTTCGTTCAACCGCGGCCAGCTACCCCGGCTGTAGTATTGTTACCCGAGTCCGCACATGATCCTTCGTCTAGTTTTGTTGTTCTGTTTTCTCGCGGCGTTGCCGGCAATGGCTGATACGCCGCCGGCGCCCAAAGTGAACGCCGGCGCCTGGCTACTGGCAGACCATTACACCGGTATGCGGCTTGCCGATTACCGCAGCGACAAGACGTTCCCGACGGGCCACCTGAACAAACTGATGGTGGCCTACAGCAGCTTCAAGGCAATCGGCAGCGGTGAGGCACAGCTGACGAATCCAGTCGACATCAGTACGCGGGCAAGACAGATGCCGGGACCCAGAATGTTCGCCCCGGTAGAGTCGGCACTTACCGTCGCAGATGTGTTGCAGGCGATTGTCGTCGGCCGTGCCAACGATGCGGCACTGGCACTGGCAGAGCATATCGCCAGCGATGAGCAGGCGTTTGTCAGCCGGATGAACAACGATGCGCAGATCCTGGGGATGACGCAAACCTACTATCGCAACGTAAGCGGTCGCGCCAAGGCACGGCAGTTCACCACCGCCAACGATACGTTGACTCTGGTCAGGGCAATGATTGCCGAGTTTCCGCAACACTATGCCTGGTTCGCCAAACGCGAAATCGAACTGGATGGCATCAAGCTCTACAATCGAAATGCGTTGCTCTGGCGCGACGAAACCGTCGATGGTGTTATCGCCTTTGGCAGCAGTCGCGGTCGCTTCAATCTGGTCGTCTCGGCACGCCGGAACAACATGCGCCTGACCGCAATTGTGCTAGATTCCCCGAACGAACGGGCTGCTATTTCTGCCGCCCGACAATTGATAAAATTCGGGTTCGACCGGTACGAAACACGACGTCTCTATGCGCGGGAAGCTGCAGCCGTTAACCTGCGTGCCTGGCTGGGCGACAGGGAGACGCTGCCAGTAGGCATTCAACAAGACCTCTATCTGACGCTACCACGAGGTGAATTCGAGCAACTTCAGGCAAAGCTGCAGATCACCGGATCACTGTTTGCGCCGATCCCGGCAGGACAAGTCATGGGAAAGCTGTCAATTTACAATGGCGGCAACAAGATAGAAGAGCATCCGCTGGTTGCACTTGAAACCGTCAGCGAGGGCGGGTTTATTCGTCGCGCCTTTGACCACATCGAGATGTGGTTGCGTGACATTCCGGATCAACAAACCGAGTATGTAACACAATGAAACAGAATATTTCCCGCGTTTATCTGAACGGCGAATTTGTCGATGCCAGTGAGGCGAAGGTCTCTGCGTTTGACCGTGGGTTCATCTTTGGCGACGGCGTCTACGAAGTCATACCGGTATACGGTGGGCGCCCGTTTCGTTTGCCTCAACATTTGTCGCGCCTGAAGTCCAGCCTGGGGGCGATCATGATCGCCAACCCGCTGACCGACGAGCAATGGACCAAAATCATTGATGAGCTGATCCAGGATGCCGGGAAAACCGATCAGGCGATTTATCTACAGATTACCCGGGGTGCGGCGCCGCGCGACCACGCGTTCCCGGCAGACACGACACCGACCGTATTCGCCTATTCGAAACCGATGGTCTATCCGGGCACCGCAGAAACAGCAAAAGGCGTGGCGGCCATCACCACTGCCGATATCCGCTGGCGCCGCTGCGACATAAAAGCCATTGCGCTGCTGGCCAACGTGGTCCTGCGTCAGCAGGCCATCGCGCAGGGCAAGGCCGAGGCCATTCTTGTCCACAACGGACAGGTCACCGAAGGCGCGGCCAGCAATATTTTCGTAGTCAAAGACGATGTGCTTTACACAGCACCGAAAGGTGAACAAATCCTGCCCGGCATTACGCGCGACCTCGTGGTCGAACTGGCAGAAAAAAACAATATCGACTGTCGCGAGGTTGCCGTTAGCGAACAACAGTTACGCGAGGCCGATGAAGTCTGGCTAACAAGTTCCATGAAAGAGATCCTGCCAATCGTTGAAATCGACGGGATGATGGTAGGCAACGGCAAGCGTGGGCCAATGCATCAACGTGTGTTCGAGCTATACCAGTCATACAAGGACGCCTTTCGCGCCGGTACGGTTGAGTAGATGGCAGGCATCGCCTCATTGGCCGCACAAAGCCAGGGTACCAGCCTGGTAGTGCGCAACCTGGGCCACCGGGACTACCAGCCGGTGTGGGATGCCATGCGCGCTTTCAATCGGACCCGTACACCGGATACCGAAGATGAAATCTGGCTGGTGGAACACAGCGCGGTCTACACCCTTGGCCTCAACTGCAAGAATGACAAGGTGGTTGGCGGGGGCGACGTTCCAATTGTAAAAAGCGACCGGGGTGGACAAATCACTTACCACGGACCTGGCCAGATCGTTGTCTACGTGATGATCGACCTGAAGCGCCGGGGAACAGGTGTTAAACAGCTGGTGCAGGCGATGGAGCAATCGGTGATCGATTTGCTAGCCGACTACGATGTGGCGGCGTCACGCAAGCAGGACGCACCTGGCGTTTATATCGATGGCGCCAAGATTGCGGCACTCGGTCTGCGCGTCAGGCAGGGTGGCAGTTATCACGGCATTGCCCTAAACGTAGCGATGGATCTGGCACCGTTTTCACGCATCGACCCCTGCGGTTACCCCGGTTTGCCGACCACCCGGCTGAAAGACCTTGGTATTTCACTGGGTGTATTTGAAGCCGGAGATCGCCTCGTCAGTCACCTGGTCGAAATACTCGGGTACAATGGCGCCCGATTCAACCAGAACCAGCCGGAAACACTTGCCCATGCGTGACGACGACACGCCAATCCTGCCACCCAATCCTGCCAAGGGTGAATCCAAGACCGCGCGCATACCGATCAAGGTTCAGCCGCGCGCCAACCCGTTGCGCAAGCCAGGCTGGATCAGGGCGTCTGCGCCCAATCGTCCGGAGGTGCTGCGGATCAAGGAACTGCTGCGCGGACACCAGTTGCACTCAGTTTGCGAGGAGGCCGCCTGCCCCAACATCGGCGAGTGTTTTAGCCATGGTACGGCGACGTTCATGATTATGGGCAAGCTCTGTACCCGTCGTTGCCCGTTCTGTGACGTCGGCCATGGAAGACCGGGGCCGCTGGACCCGGAAGAGCCGGAGAACCTGGCCAGGGCAATCGCCGATATGGCTCTCAAGTTCGTCGTGATTACCTCCGTGGATCGCGACGACCTGCGCGATGGCGGTGCCGCGCATTTCGCTGCCTGCATCAGTGCTGTCCGCAGCCACTCGCCCGAGACCACGGTTGAAGTGCTGGTACCAGATTTTCGCGGAAGACTGGAAGTGGCGCTGGAAATTCTTTCAGCCACACCACCTGATGTGTTTAATCACAACCTCGAAACCATACCTCGGCTGTATCGCCAGGCGCGTCCGGGTGCGGACTACCATCATTCGCTCACGTTGCTCAAGGCATTCAAGGCAAACAATCCTGGTATCCCCACCAAGTCCGGCATCATGGTCGGGCTCGGCGAAACCAACGCAGAGGTTGAACAGGTCATGCGCGACCTGCGTGATCATGATGTGAATCTGCTTACCATTGGCCAGTACCTGCAACCGGGACCACACCACTTGCCGGTGGAACGCTACGTTACGCCGGACGAATTCGCCGCCTTTGAAAAGCTCGGGTGTAAGATGGGATTTGACAATGTTGCCAGCGGCCCGATGGTGCGTTCCTCCTATCACGCGGATTTACAGGCGGCCGGCAGTAAAAAAAGCGAAAAAACCAGCGCTTGATAGCGTGACTGCTTTTTTGCCGGCTCTGCAGTAAGCTGGTTCACACTATCTGAATATCACGGAGGATCTGCAATGGCGGACATACTCAAGTTCATCGTTGATGAAGAACTGATTGATACCGATCCCAACGGCTATTTGTTGAGACTGGACGACTGGTCTGAAGACGTTGCCCGAAAGCTATCGGATGAAGAAGAGATAGCATTAACGGACGATCATTGGGAAATTATTCATTTCCTGCGCAACTATTACAGCCAGTTCGGCATTGCCCCCAATGTGCGCACGTTGCGCAAGGCCCTCGCCAGCGAATACGGTGACGATAAATCAAGCAAGAAATATTTGTATGATTTATTTCCCAAGGGCCCGTCGCGCCAGGGCTGCCGAATTGCGGGGTTGCCCCTGCCCAACGATTGTGTCGACTGGCACGGATGACTCCGCGACTATATTACGACAACTGTGCAAAAAGGCAGGGAGCGCACGCTCGTAACATTTCATGTTGTGCCGACAGGCGAGTCGCAACCAGCAGGTCATTTCCGCGGTTTACGAGTGAGATAGTCATAGGTCAGCTTGGCGCCGACATAGGCAAAAAACCAAAGCAGGATTAATAGCGCGCCCCGGATAAATGCAAGATTGGCGATATCGCCGCCTTCGTCACTGATTTTTCCCATCGTTCGATTCAGCTCTTCGGATTTCAGAAGCTCGCGGATCGCGTCGCGTTCAAGCTCGATCAACTGCGTGAAAGCCGCTTCTCGCTCCGCCGGAAAGTTTCTCGCCAAATCAGCGTAGGCCTCTGCTGATCGAGTCAAGCGCTCGGTATTGTTCAGCAGCTGCTGGAGCTCAGGCGTACGCAACATAGTCCGCATACCGAACTCCGCTTCCAGACGAGTAATGGTCGGTGCACGTTGCAGGTAGTAGAGCAGCCTCTCGCTAAACTCCCTTACCTCATCCACGGTTTGTCTTGTTTGCGCGACTTCTCCCAGCAGACCGCCGGTTTGTCCAACCTGCTCGAGATCTTTGGCTCGCTGTCCGGAAAATCCACCGAATCTTATCTCCCAGAAATAATGCTGATCAGGGTGCGCCTCGTTCCATTCTCTGATCAACTCGCGCAGGTCCGCCTGTTGCGCCGCAGTTAAAACACTTCGTGATCGCTCCCAGGCTTCATTTTCCAGGCGGATAGATGCATTGAGTAACCCTGCGCCTAGCTTGGGCCCGAGCACCTTGGGTACCCAGTACTCCTCCAGTTCCTGCCGGGTAAGCGCCGTCAGTACCAGCATGTCCAACAGGTTCTCCACCGCATTGGGACCGACGGCGATATCCACCACCGTTGCCCTGCTCGTCAGCTTCCATCCGGTTGCAAACCAGCGTAACTCCGGCGTACCGGCACGATCCATGATGCGGTCTGCTTCCAGCGACATCACTGCCGCGTAAGTGTCCGCATACCTGCGAATTTCCACTTCCAGCTGTTGACGCTTGATTCCCGTCTCCGCGGATGGTCTTAATTCGGCGACCGATACATCCTGGCTCTTCTGGGATTGTGGTACGTCGGTGGTAGCGCAGCTCAAGAGCGCGGTACAGCAAATGCTGGCACCGATCGCACGCCAGAAAGATGTCTGGAGTTGTTTTGATACAAGTAACTTCATCAAGCGCGTCACCGTTACTGATGCTGTCTGGTTGTTGTTGTAGATACTTTCCCGGACGTCCTACAGGTCCTGCATTCTGCATTCTATAGCCAATTCCGTGCACAGTTGATTTACGGCTCTAAGTGCCAGATCACGGCCGGTTTCACCATTCTTGCCTGCCTGCGCCCACACCATTAGTAACGTGGAATAATTGTCCTGCGGTGTTGCCTGTGCGGTAATGCTATTTGCTCCCTGGACCACTTCGATCAGGTAGCGCCTGTCGTTACTGCTAATCAGTTTGAGGTCCTTGCGACCACGGATAACGCGCAGCATGGCTGTGTAAACATCTTGCGGTGGTACGTTCAGCTGTACGGTAGCAGTGTGTTGGCGTGCCCCTTGTGTATATAACACCAGGCCGGTCTGCGTAGGCTCGCGCATAGGGCCGACTGTGCAAGCCTGCAACAACAGGCCAATCAGCATAGCTGCCGCTGCAACCAGAGAACCGCCAAACGAATATCGCATAGAAGGGCCTCCCAAAATCATCAATATAGTGGTTGTTGCGTCCCAGTAAATTGATCGGTATCAAATTTTTCAGACTTTTCGGCAATTGGGAAACCAGCCGGACAGAGTGTGTATGACTGCCATAGTGGGATGGATTGTCGTTGGCATCTGGAGGACTATCCGTACCAGCGACGCTGCAGCTTCTGATGCTCCATGATGGTTGTTGCGATTTCCTCGATCGACATGGCACTGGTGTTGATAAAAGGAATCCGCTCTCGTCGGAAAATCGATTCAACGTGGCGCACTTCGTGTTCACATTGTCTCAGGGAAGAGTAGTCACTGTTAGGTCGGCGTTCCGAACGAATTTGACGCAAGCGGTCCGGCAGGATTGAAAGGCCAAACAGTTTTTCGCGGTGTGCCGTCAATGGTGCGGGAAGACGATCGTCACCCATGTCCTGCTCAATAATCGGATAGTTGGCGGCAAGCACACCAAACTGCAAGGCGAGATACAGGCTGGTGGGTGTCTTGCCGGTACGCGATACCCCGACGAGGATGACGTCAGCCCGGTCGTAGTTACTGGTAGTGATCCCGTCATCATTGGCCATCGCATAGTTAATGGCATCAATTCGGGCCTGGTACGTGGTGTCACTACCGACACCATGGGAACGACCTACCGCATGCGACGATGCAATTCCCAGCTCGGATTCCAGCGGTCGAATAAAGGTATGGAACATATCCATCACTACGCCGTCGCTCGCTTCTATGGCGGTTCTTAACGCGTCATCTACCAACGTGCTGAATACCAGCGGCGCGACACCGTCTGTCTCTGCAATCTCGTTTATGCGTAGGCTAGCGGCGTTAGCCTTTTCCAGGGAATCGATAAAGGGAAGGTTGATCTTGTCGAATTCAACGCTCTCAAACTGGCTAAGCAGGCTGTGAGCCAGCGTTTCCGCCGTGATGCCGGTACGATCGGAGACGAACAGCACGGTACGCTTCAACTCAGATATCCTTGCCGGCGAGGTACAGCCAGGTCTCGATCACGGTATCCGGGTTCAGCGAAATACTGCTGATACCCTGGTCCAGCAGCCACCTCGCCAGCTCCGGGTAGTCGGACGGCGCCTGACCGCAAATACCGACATACTTGTTTTGCTTTCGGCAGGCGTCGATCGCCATGTGCAGCAGCGCTTTCACCGCGTCGTTGCGCTCGTCGAACAGGCTGGCAATGATGGCGGAGTCGCGATCGAGCCCGAGCGTGAGCTGGGTCAGGTCATTGGAACCGATGGAAAAACCGTCAAAGTGCTCGAGGAACTGTTCGGCCAACAAGGCATTGGATGGCACCTCGCACATCATAATGACTTTCAAGTCGTTTTCGCCCCTCCGCAGGCCATTGTCAGACAGCAGATCGACAACCTGCTTGCCCTCTTCGACGGTGCGCACAAAAGGAATCCGAAACATAACGTGATGCGCCGCGGAAACCGATCATCGGGTTTTCTTCATGCGGCTCGTAGCGATCACCGCCGAGCAGGTTGGCGTATTCGTTTGATTTGAAATCCGACATGCGCACGATTACCGGCTCGGGGTAAAACGCGGCAGCCAACATACTGATACCCTCGACCAGCTTCTCTACATAGAATTCCACCGGACCGGCATAACCCAGCGTGCGGCGGTCAATCGATTCGCGCAATTCGGCTGGCAAGCGATCGTACTCAAGCAACGCTCGCGGGTGAATGCCGATAGTGTTGTTAATGACGAACTCCAGGCGCGCCAGGCCTACGCCAAAATTCGGAATCGATGAAAACTGAAAGGCGCGCTCGGGATTACCGACGTTCATCATGATTTTGGTCGGCAGTTCCGGCATCTTGCCGGTCTCGGTGCGCTGGATCTCGAACGCCAGTTTGCCCTGATAGACAAAACCGGTATCGCCCTCGGCACAGGAAATCGTTACCTTGTCGCCATCGGCGATGGCCTCGGTGGCATTGCCGCAACCGACAACCGCGGGTATCCCTAGCTCGCGGGCAATAATGGCAGCATGGCAGGTGCGCCCGCCGCGATTGGTGACAATCGCCGCGGCACGCTGCATCACCGGTTCCCAGTCGGGGTCGGTCATGTCTGCCACCAGTACGTCACCCTGCTGCACGCGGGACATCTCGTCTACGCTGCGGATTACCCGGGCCTCACCCGCACCGATGCGCTGACCAATAGCGCGCCCCTGGGTCACCTTGGTACCACTTTCTTTCAGTTTGTATCGCTCGATAACCTGGCTGCTGGCCTGGCTCTCCACGGTTTCCGGCCTGGCCTGAACGATAAACAGCTCACCGCGATATCCATCGGCCGTTGATAATGCTTCTCGATGATCAACGCCTGGCGGGCGAGCTCCTCGACCTGCGTATCAGTCACACAAAAACGTGAGGCTTCGTCCGGAGAGACATCGACGTTCCTGGTTGTCTGCCCATGGTCGTTGCTGTCGCCATAGATCATCTTGATGGTGCGACTGCCAAAGCTCCGGCGCAGGATAGCCGGTTTGCCCTCCGTGAGAGCACGCTTGTAGACATAAAACTCGTCCGGGTTGACCGCGCCCTGTACCACGTTTTCACCAAGACCAAATGCGCCGGTAATAAACACCACGTCGCGAAAACCGGACTCGGTATCCAGGGTAAACATGACGCCACTGGCACCAATATCGCTGCGCACCATTTGCTGGATGCCCGCGGACAGCGCAACCTTGCTGTGATCGAACTGCTGATGCA
>Ga0111141_112_pt1 | contig 52558 bp, 58 predicted proteins | sample DeeMarSeWOR28_12_FD_80396 | JGI IMG/M metagenome (GOLD analysis project Ga0111141, IMG submission 80396) | Acidithiobacillales bacterium SG8_45 | reverse complement strand
TGGCATCTGCATTTATCATCGCGTCGGCGCTTTTCATACAGACGGGCGCAGTGATAACAGGGCAGATACTTGGGGGCATTCTGGTGGCTACCGCGCTGATTCCGATTGTCAGCGGATTTTGTGTCCCTTCATTCATTTATCGCCTCGCCACCGGTAAGATCTCTTTTCATTGGGCGGTGCAGGCATAGAGTCTGGAATCAGCGGAATTCACTATGACCAGGGAGGCGAGGCGGAAGGAAAAAACTGCATCAAAGCAGCAGTCGGCGCAGGAGGATTTGCCTGAAACGCCCGTCGATGAAGTAAGCCAAACGGGCAGACCCGATTAAGCAAATAAGTACGTTAATAAATCCCCAATTCGCTGGCATATAAATTCGGCCGAAAAATCACTGACCGTTCTTGTGCCTACATTTTACCGGACAGCTTTTTAAGATCGATCGGCTGAAGAATTTTAATGAAATGCGCGGGGTCGCGACCGCCGGGTGCCTCCAGTTGTACCATGGCAGTATCCGACAGCAGTATTTGTAATACGCCTGCATTATTCCTGGAGTCTTGCTGGAACCTGGCCTGGAAGCCCTGGACAGTTACCGGTTTCGCGATGCCATCCGGCGTATCATAATTCATTCCCATCGCGAGCTTTGGGGCAATCAACTGGTTGCCCGACGGGTCCCAGACAATCATGAGCATGATTTCATTCTGGTCTTTGCCGTAGAAGCGGGTAAGCAAGGAGTTGGTCTGGCCGCCAAAGCTGACATTATCCGCCTCATCGGCGCGACTCATCTGCTGACCGCCGAGAGATTTCGGAACCAGCGGCAGCCAATCCTTGTAGTCCGCCCCGAATACCAGGGCCGGGCCCAGGCAACACACGAATAACAACGTCCGCAATCCATTTTTCATCTTTCCTCCCTGATATGGTGTGTTCGACGATTTTACATTAAACGCAATGCCTGGTCGGAACAAAACCGTACATCTAGTACTCCCGTAGGTGTAAATAGCCGGTCCACGATATTTCTCGTGCCCCGGTTTTAGCCTTGAACGGATTATTGTCAGTATAGGGTCAAAAGTGAATTATATGTTTCGCCGGGCAACAGCGCCCGGGCAACGGTAACGTTTATCACCTTCGACGATAAGGTGATGGATAATCAGCCAAGATTGTTCAGTGGCGGCAATCTGTAGCGTAAGGGGTTCGAAAAGAATAAACGGGATCAGGCCCGATTTTTTCGCCAATCCCGATTATTCACAGGTCCAGGTTTATTTGGACTGGGGGCGCCAGGTGGACGCGTGAAAGCTGTCGCCGACGTCGTAGTCAAAATAGTGAACCCCATCAGGGGCTCGGAATACGGCGAAGCATTGCTCAACGTCCTCCCGTTTCTTCTCCTTGTAGACGGTGCGGCACCAGGTATTGGCGCCGGCATCAAGCCGCCAGGTTCCCTTGTTGATTTTCCACGACTGGACTTCAAAGACACCATCCGGCTTGTAGGTTCTCAGTTTTGGCTTACCGGCACCGCGCCCCAGGACTTCCATGCTACCGGGAATGAATGCCTTCAGTTCTTCCGTAGTTAAACGGTGAAGTCCCGCAGACTCTGCCGCCTTCAGATTTTTCGGACTGTCCTTGGGAAAGACTGTTGCATCAGCGTGCGCCGTCGAAACGGCAATTATCAATAGTAGTGCGAGATACCGGATACCAGACATGCCATCGTCTCCTTTGCAGCTATCAATCGTATCGTTATGGGGGCGTAAACGTCGCTAAATGAAGCGAAATACTAGCGTGATAAGAGAAAATAGTTATTGAGCGGCGTCAATAATTCACAAAAAAATTTGGTCGCATTAATGGGGTCAGATCCCTTTTATTCGCTGGCCCAGCTTGTGCCTGGTGTGCCCGGTACACAACGACATTCGCTATCCCCATGATCTTCTTGATGCACGTCAACAACCTCGGCTGAATAACCCGGATAATCTTTGCCTGGCACATGGGAAAATAGAGTAGCACCGGAAGGTTTTGCGATGGCAAACCGCGAAAGATTGCGCAAAAAGGCGGGCTGACAACCGATACGACAAAAAATCATGAGTTTACAGATTGGAACAATGTTGGCCGCTTCGCTGATGCATTCGCCGACCAACTGGCGTGAACCAGGTCAAAAAAAGGGTGAAGAAACAAAAAGGGGGTGGAAGGACTCAAATTCTATCCCGTCGTCCCCTTCAAGATTTGGTTAGCCAATTGTTAAACCGAATCCGGCAGTATGCCGTCTTTTTTGCGCTCACTCTTTTGGCGCTGATTTTTTCGGTAGTATTGCAGTACTTTCCGGGCGCGTATTTCCATAAATTCTTCGGAGACGCTAATCCGTTTCTTGTATTCGTTTTGCTGTCCGGTTTCGGAGCAGCCGCGTTGTGGTCGTTGCAGACCGGTTACGGATTCGAGGTGTTTAGGGGCAGGGCCACCCTTCGTGGAATTGCGCTGTCCGCGGTATTCGCGACCGCCCTTGGCGTTGCGATAGTCATTGCGGATGTTGTTATTCGGTATCCGCAGGACACAAACGTGCCTATCCCCCAGGCATTATTGTTCTATCCTGCTATAGGGTTTGTCGCCGAGATCGTATTCCACCTCGTGCCCCTGGCAATTCTGTTGCTCGTTTTGAAGCCCCTTGTCCGGCGCCTTGGGAGAGAGCGAGTCATCTGGATTGGTATGCTGCTGGTGGCAGCCAGCGAGCCGACATTCCAGGTAATATTTGGCGGCGAGGCGTTTACATGGGGAGACGCGTACACGTGGATCCACATTTTCATAATCAGCATTCTCCAGTTGTACGTATTCCTACATTTCGACTTCGTGGCGATGTACGTATTTCGAATGATTTACTATTTGCATTGGCACATCCTGTGGGGCATGGCTCGCCTGGATTTGCTGTTCTAGCGAAACAGGGAAGGGGCCAAATATTTGGTAGTCCATCCCGTTTAAGTTAAAAAAGGGTACGAAGAAAAAGGGGACGGAGTAAACTTTAACCCCTCCGTCCCCGGGTTTTTTCGTGCTCCCGGTTTTACCCTTGAACGGATTCTTGTCAGTATAGGCTCAAAGAAGAATTACAGGAGCAAGAGCAACCATGAGTCGTTGGCAGACAGTTTGTAACCTCGAGGACCTGAGCGAAGACGAGGGCAAAGAGGTAATTGTAAATGGCAGACCCATCGCCCTGTTTCTGCACCGAAAAAAGATTTACGCGCTGGATGACCGCTGTCCGCATCGAGAAGGCCAGCTTTCGCAAGGCAGCGTGGAAAATGGAGATGCCATCTGCCCGTTGCACGGCTGGAACTTCGATCTCGAAACCGGCATCTCCCCGTACAATCCCAGGGATCGTATCGATACCTATCCCGCACGCATCAATGACGCCAGCGTAGAAATAGACTCAAGCGCGGTGCCGCCGCTGCCGGCCACAACTTTTGACGGGTATCAGGCGCGCTGGCGGCGCTGGTCTGCCGATGCCCGGGGTAAGGCCGAGATCCAGAAACTGGCCAGGGGCAAGGCACCGGCGATCGATGCGATGGGCGCGGAATCGCCGAACCCGGGACCGGTTCCCGATTTTGATCACTTTCACTTGCGTGCCGCACAATTGGCGCGCGTACCGAAGCTCGGCGATGAGCCGGTATCGACGGCAACCACACTGGCACCCGCCGCCGGAAAGCCGTTGCAGCTGGCGCTTCCTGCCTACGTTTCTCACATGTCTTTTGGTTCGCTATCGCGCGAGGCCAAAGTTGCGCTCGCGCGCGGGTCGGCCGCAGCCGGAACCATGACGTGTTCGGGAGAAGGCGGCATGCTGCCCGAAGAACGCGATGCCGCCAGTCTCTATGTACTGGAAATGGCCAGCGGGTATTTTGGCTGGAACGATGAAAGTATGGCGAAAGCCGATGCCTTTGAAATCAAGCTGGGCCAGTCGGCCAAGCCGGGGCTGGGCGGTGAGCTCCCGGCCGCCAAGGTAACCGAAGAGATCGCGCGGGTGCGCGGGCTTGAAGCGGGCAGCGCGGCACATTCTCCCGGCCGCTTTCCCGATCTCGATAACCTGACCGCGTTTGCTGAACGTGTTAAATCCATTCGCGAGCGCTACCCCGACAAACCGCTGGGCATCAAGATTGCCGCCAATAACCTGGAGCAGGACCTGGACGCGGCGTTATCGCTGCAACCGGACTATATAACGGTTGATGGATTCGGCGGTGGTACCGGCGCTGCGCCAGTACATGTCCGGGACCATGTGGGCATGCCGCTGGTGATGGCCTTGCCCGTTGCGCGTCGAAAGATTGATTCCCACAATGCTCGCGGCGGCCGAACGGTATCGTTGGTGGCAACCGGCGGGGTGCGCACCGCGGCAGATATCGTGAAGGCGATCGCCCTGGGCGCAGACGCCTGCGCCCTGGCCACGGCATCGTTATTCGCGTTGGGTTGTGAATACTATCGCGCCTGTAATACCGGGAACTGTCCCGTGGGCATTACCACGCAAAAGGAATCGTTGCGGGGACGTATCGATGCGGAAATCGCTGCAGAACGCATCACCAATTTTTATAATGGTACGCGCGCGATGCTGGAAGACTATTTGCGCATCATGGGATACGCCAGTATTGTCGAAGTGTCGCCGCGCGACCTGGTAGCACTAACGCCGGCGGCAGGCGCGTTGCTGGAGAGCTGATAGTGCGGAGGAATACTTAAAACAAGAATCCACCGGGGCAGAAAGCATACCTATATAGATATAGATACATCAGGGAGAAACAGATGGCAAAGGTCGATGACGCACTACGAGATTTTGTTCATGAGGCATTGGCCAGGGGACTTGAGCGGACAAAAGTCGAAAAGGCCCTGCTAGAGGCCGGTTGGCCCGCAGACCAGGTAGCCGATGGCTTGCGCGCCTTCGCGGAGACAGATTTCCCGGTGCCAGTGCCACGGCCCAAGCCGTATCTCTCTGCCAAGGAAGCATTTCTCTACCTGGTGTTGTTTACCGCGCTCTACCTGAGTGCGTTTAACCTCGGCAGCCTGATCTTCCAGTTTATTAACAAGGCCTTTCCGGATCCCGCGTCCGCACGCTGGATTAGCGAGATGAGCAGCACCCGTATTCGCTGGTCGGCATCGGTGCTGATCGTTGCGTTCCCGGTATATCTCTACGTTTCCTATCTTCTCAGCCAGGCGGTCAAGAAAGACCCGGTTAAACGCACCTCACGTGTACGCAAGTGGTTAACCTACATTACTTTATATATTGCCGCCGGTGCCCTCGTGGGCGATCTCGTCACACTGGTGTTTAACGTGCTCGGTGGCGAGCTGACGGTCCGATTTGTTCTCAAGTTCCTGACCGTAGGCGTGATCGCCGGCGGCATCTTCTTTTACTACCTTTCCGAGTTGCGAAAAGAGGAGCAGGAGTCATGAAAGCGGGTATGGGAGAAAAGCTGTTTTTCGGACTATCCAGCTTGCTCGTTGTGATCGCGGTGGTCGCGGCGTTTTTCCTCATGGAATCACCGGCCGAGCAACGACTGAAAAAGTTTGATGCGAAGCGTGTATCCGACCTGCAGCGCACCAAGCAGGCAGTGGAATACTACTACCGCAGTAAAAAAGAACTACCGAAGGATATCGATGCCGTTTCCGAGACCTGGGCACAGATTGCGAAAACGGATCCGCAGACCGAAAAGCCTTATGTCTACCGGATTGTGGATCAGGATACTTACGAACTTTGCGCCGAGTTCTCTACCGCGTCCGAAGGACGTGTGGGTATGTGGTCTCACCCCAGGGGCGAGCACTGTTTTACCCTTCATACCTCGCACCTGAAGCGCTAGATCTCGCCTCATCACCCGGGGTTGGAACCTGACGGAAACTTTGGGGTCAGAGTAAAAGCCAGTCGATTCGGTTGAGGTCGAGTATTTGGTTTGGCCGCAGATACCTGTCTTTTCGTTACAAAGGTTTAGTGTATCGGGTTAATGGAGCCATCTCGTGATGGCTGGTTCCGGTGGAAGGGGGGAGACAGTATGAAGCGCAAAATTCTAATCGGTTTCGGAGTCCTGTTGGTGGCCTTACTGGTTGCCCGGGTGGCGACGTTGCCTACCGCAAAATTTAATGCTGGCGACACGGTGCCGACCCTGAACCTGGTGGACATACACGGCACCACGGTTGAGATACCGGGCACCAAAACCAAATGGACCCACCTGCAGTTCCGCAGGTTTGCCGGCTGCCCGATCTGCAACCTGCACATGCGTTCCATTGTGCAGCGACACCCGGAAATTGCAGCAGCTGGAATACGCGAGGTGGTAATTTTTCACTCGCCCAAAGAGTCGCTGCTGCCGTACCAGGGAAATTTCCCGTTCAGTGTTATCGGCGACCCGGAAAAGAAGCTGTACGCACAATTTGGGGTAGGCACCTCTGTTTTTACGATTCTGGACGTGCGGGCGTGGCCCGCGATGGTGCGGGGCAACATGTTGGAAGACCGGCCTAAAGGCGATCCGGAGAATGGCCCGTTGGGGTTACCCGCGGACTTCCTGATCGACACCGAGGGCAAGGTTGTCGCCAGTCATTACGGTGCCCACGCCTACGATCAGTGGTCAGTGGACGAACTACTCGCACTGGTAAAATCAAAAGAATAAATAGTTAACGCTAAAGTCAGGCCATCGGGATCAGGGCAGGAACTCTCGCCGGAGACTTCCGCCCTGATCCGGAATTCTCAAATGGCCTATTGTATTTCCTCGGTCGCGTATTTCTTCTCCAGGATCGTCGGTTGAATCAGCGCGTAGCCCTGCATTTGCCAATGTGAAAGTTCGGTGAAGGCCGAGGGCACCACCTCGATGAAGTCATGGTAGTCCTCCGGCTTGTAGCCGAAGTCGGCACTGGCCAGGGCGCAGACCTTGAACTCCACTCCGGAGTTTGCGTAGTAACGCATACGGTCTACTGCGGTTTTGTATTTCTTGTAATTCTTTTTTGCCACGGTGACGATTTCTGTACCGTGCAACACCACCTTGATGCTGTGATCTTCCGGCATCATCCCGTAGGGTTCTTCGGACAGGGGATTCACGAGGCTGCGAATCCAGTAGAGAGCACTGTCAATGTCCTGGGGATCATTGAAATAGAATTCGTAGATTACTTTTTGCGGCTGGTAGGGCGGGTGTACAATTTTACCGGCCAGCGCTACGGGCACGACGAGTAATAGAACTGATAGTAGAAGCGTTTTCATGGCGACCTCCGAGTCTTCGTCGATCGAGCGATGAGGGTGGGCAACACTGTTTATTGGACCGCGATTGGATCAGTTTGTCGCCGTATATCGGATAGAATTCTGATCGAATTCGTGGGGATATAACCGGAATGAAAGGTCGCGCACTCATAGTGTCAGGCGCGATTTTTCTGCACAGGAACCGTCACCGGCTGGTACGCATGATAAAGTGGTTGGCGTTAGCAGCCAGAGTAATTAACGCGATCAAATATCCATGGCAGACGGGTGGGTAATCGAGCTTCAATGCCAAATGGTATCTCGCCCCCTATGATAGAATTTATATGTATCGTTGTGGCAGCAGTAACCTGGTTGGCTAGACTATAGCGGAGTTGTCAGCGAAGAAACCGCCAGCACACGGTGAGGCCTTGTTTGGTGGGTAAGTAAATATTATGAAAATCGCCATTCTTTCCGATATCCACAGCAACCTGGAAGCCTTGACCGCATGCCGAGACCTGGCTTTGGCCCGTGGCGTTGAGAAGTTCGTGTGTCTTGGCGACAGCGTCGGTTACGGTGCGGATCCATGCCCCACCCTGGATCTAATCTTGTCATTGCCCGGCCTGGTCGCAGTTCTCGGTAACCATGACGAGTACATGATCATGGAGGCCAATGTACCAACGTCTGCCTTGATCAAGGAGTCTGTCGACTGGACGCGTAGTCAACTGCGTCAGGAGCATCTGGATTTTTTCGGTAGCTTGCCTTACCAGATAGTCGAGAACGGGGTGACCTATGTGCACGCGTCCGCGGCAAATCCTTACCAGTGGGATTACCTGCTCGATGAAAAAAAAGTCCTGAATTGCATGGACGCTGCGGAAACCTCCCTGGTGTTTATCGGTCACGTCCACATTCCCGCGATTTTCCAGGAAACCAGTGCCGGACCGATCGAATTGATTACTCCGGAAGAAGAAACGGAGTATCCCCTGGTATCGAGAATGCGATATGTCGTGAACGTTGGGTCGGTGGGGCAACCCAGAGATGATGACAATCGCGCGTCTTTTGTCATCTACGACGACAAGAATGATTCCGTCGTTTTTTACCGCGTACCCTACGACTATTCGGCAACCGGTCGCAAGATTCTGGATGCGGGAATGAATTCATTTTTTGCCGAGCGTCTTGCTTCGGGTCGTTAGCCCCGTCTCAGGCGACGTTTTCAATATTTAGATGATCGGACAGGATGCGCGCCTGCTTCGGTGCGTGCACCACAAATACACTGCGCTTGACCGAAGTTAGAATCTTATAACCGGTGCTTCCGTGAATGAACTTTCTCAAGCGATTCTTCTCGGGACAACCAATAACTACCAGGTCTATCCCGTAATCATTTACACACCTGTGAATGACTCCCACCGGATCATCACCAATCAGGACATTAATACCAACTTGAGCAGCCGTCAGGCCGGTCCGTGGGATCAACGTCGCAATCTTTTTGCGCGCCTTGACCAGTTGCTCATTTATTAGCTGGGCATTTCTTTCACCGGATGCCATACCAACATCCACCGCCGTAACATTGACCACGGTGATGTACGAGTGCTGCAGGCCGGCCATCTGTTGTGCGCGCCGCAGTATCTCGATATTCAACGCGTCCCCAGAAGACAGGTTGATCGCGGCAAGAATACGGTAGGCGGAGGTATCCGGTTTAGTGCTGCGATTATCCCTCCAGCTGTGTAACTGGTTGAAATTATTTGAACTGTTGAACATCGCGTTGAAATTGGCTGCGGTTCTGCGCAACCAGGTCGAAATACGTCCTGTCCCGGTGTTCGCCGTGGCAGACACCGGCCAGGTATCGCTCACAAGCTCTATGTCGGATTGCCATGCCTCGAGGGCGTCATAGAGTGCATCCATGTCTGCAAAACGATGGTCCGGATTGGCCTGCAAACACTTTGCAACAATGATTTCGAATTGTGGGCTAAGTTCGGGCCTTGATACCCGCGGTGAAACTGGCGTGCGTTTTATACGGTTGATAACACCGAGCATGGTTGTAGCATTTGGAAAAGGGAGCTCTCCCGTTGCCAACTCAAAGAGCATCACCCCTACAGAGAACAGGTCGCTGCGTGTTTCGTTTCGCACGCCGATAAACTGTTCCGGTGCGATGTAGGCCGGTGAGCCCTTGGGCTCACGAAACGATTCGTAGATCAGGTCGGGCAGATCAAGATGGTTGGCAAGCCCGAAGTCGATCAGGCGCACTTCACCCGAAGGCGTCAACATGACGTTCGATAACTTCAGATCCAGGTGTACTATCCGGCGCTCGTGCAACTGGGCAACGGCGAATACGATTTTCATCCCCAGGGCAATTGTTTCGGCTTCGGACAGGGGCCCGTGTTCCTTGAGGTGGGACCACAAATCCACGCCTTCGATGTAGTCCATCGCGAGGTGCCGGGCGCTGTCCTGATTACTGACTTTCGGCATGCAGGCGTAGGAAAAATCTGCAAGATAGGGCGCAAGCCGCAGTTCGTTTTCAAACGCAACCATGCAGACCGGGTCCACCGTGAGTGCCCAACGCGGCACCTTGATGACGCTTTGTTTGCCGACGCTATCGCGCACGAGGTAAAGGTTCGCCATTGCGCCTTCGCCAATTTTCCTGTCAATCGAGTAGCCTTCTATGCCGCTTTCGGGCAGGTCATCGGCAGTATGGCCCCCGGTCGATGGACCAGTGATTTGTTGTTCGCGACGCATTTCGGTTTGGGCGGTCCACGGGTTTGTTATTATTGGGCGAACGTATATGCATAAGCCGTGCCAAAACTAGGGGTATTAGAATAACTGGAATAATTGGGGTCAGAGCGATAATCGGGTTCAGAGCAAAAACCCGTTAGATTCCTCGTTTCTGGCAGTGCGCTCCCTTCGCGACGGGCGGGTTTATTCTGATTCGGATTTCTCTTCGGCCTTCTTTACCCGGACCTTGTTGCCGCCGATCATTTGGCCATTGAGGTTCTTCATCGCCGCCTTGGCTTCACCGGCCTTCGGCATCTCGACAAAACCAAAGCCCTTGGAACTGCCAGTCCCCCGATCCTTGATGATGGTGCAGAACTGCACGGTGCCGTAGGCCTCGAACAGGTCTTTGATCTCGGCTTCGGTGGTCGAGCGATCGAGGTTGCGTATCAGCAGTTTCATGGGGTCACCGTGTTATGATCAATTCAGGGTCTGGCGGCGGTTCGTCAGCAGGGCCTTAACAATTACCCTACGCCCGCGAACCGGTCCCGATTGTTCGCATTTGTTATGCATATGGCAAGAAATATCCGAAGACGCGCCGACACGGTGGTGGTGCTCGATTTCGAGACCACGGGGCTGTCGCCCGACGGCGGCGACCGGGCGATTGAGATTGGCGCCGTTCGTATTGAACAGGGCCGGATTACCGACCGGTTCCAGGGTCTGATGAACCCGGGCAGGCGCATCAATTCCTTTATCGAGCGATACACCGGCATTACCAATACCATGCTGCGCGATGCGCCGCCGTGCGCACAGGTCATGAGCCAGTTTGCCGACTTTGTCGAGGACTATGACATGGTCGCGCACAATGCCTCATTCGATAGCCGCTTCCTCACATCTGAATTGCAGCGCGTCGGGCGCGCGAGCCCGGGCGAGTTCGCCTGCTCGATGCTGGCGTCGCGCCGTTTGTACCAGGATGCACCCAATCACAAGCTGGGTACCCTGGTCCGGTTTCACCAGCTGCCGAACGACGGCACCTTTCACCGGGCACTGGCCGATGCCGACATGACCACCCACCTCTGGCTGAAAATGCTTGGCGACATCGAAGACACCTACCAGCTGGAGTCGATACCGTTCTACCTGATGCAGGAAATCTCGCGCACGCCCAAGGCCAGCATCGACCGCTTCCTGAAAAACTGGCGCGTCAACCACGACTAACTGCCCGTTTTGTCCCGGCTAAAGGAGTATGTTTTTCCCGGGTATTGCCCTGATTCCTCCGGCCGATCTCCGTGCTATTGTTATCGCCCCTGACAATCTTATAAGGATGCCGTTCATGCACCGCTCAGCGCGACCGTTTGTAGTTGGCATTATTACTCTTGTTCTCCCGATTTTGTTTCTGAATGGTTCGGCCAGCGCCGAAAGCAAGCCGACCCTGGTAACGTTGGGGACGGCGACCAAGGGCGGCGGCTTTCAGCTCTTTGGCCAGAACCTTGCCGAAGTGATTAACGCAACCGATAGCAGTCTCAAGGTTGAAGAAATTGCTACCAAGGGCAGCAAAGAGAACCTGCCGTTCCTGGAAGAGGGCAAGATTAATGTCGCCCTGGTTGAAGGCAACGCGGCGCGTGAGGCGCTGGACGGTATTGGCCGACAGCGGGCCAACCTGAAAGTGTTGTCGGTGATGTATCCCAATCCCGGTATGTTCGTGGTGCGCGCGGACTCACCGTATCGCAGCATCAATGACCTCAAAGGCAAGCCGATTGCCTTCGGTACCAAGGCCTCGGGCTTGCGCATTCTCGCTGGTGACGTGCTCGACGGGCTTGGCATGAAACCGGACCGGGAGTTCCAGCAAATCATTCTCGAAAAAGCCGGTGATGGTCCGACTATGGTCCTGGAAAAGAAAGCCGAGGCACTGTGGGGCGCGGGTATCGGTTGGCCCGGTTTTGTGAAGGTGGCGAAGGGCCCCGCGGGTGCGCGATTTATCGCGCCGTCAGCTGGCGAAATTAACCGTATCCTGGCGAAGCACCCGCACCTGAAAGCCATGTCGGTACCGGCCGGTACCTATGCCGGGCAGACCGAGCAGGTTGATTCGGTGGGGCTGTGGTCGCTGATCCTGGTGCGGCCGGACATGTCGAACGACGATGCCTACCGACTTGCCCGGGCGATACACAAAGGCGAGGCGGCACTGGCCGCGCGCCTGCAGCAGGGCGCCTATACAACCGCCGCGAATACGGTGGCGCAGGTCCAGGGTGCGCGATTGCATCCCGGTGCCGCGCGCTACTATCGCGAAGCCGGATTGTTAAAATAAAACCTGCGCGGGAACAGGCCCGGCAACGACAGCAGAGGAGAAAACCATGTTCAAGGAATTCAAGGAATTTGCCATGCGCGGCAACGTGGTGGACATGGCCGTCGGCATCATCATCGGCGGCGCGTTCGGCACGATCGTGAAAAGCCTCGTTTCCGATGTAATGATGCCGCCTATTGGCTTGTTGCTGGGCGGCGTCGATTTCTCTGATCTGTTTCTCACGCTGAAAGAGGGCGCAGTCGCCGGGCCCTATGCCACGCTGGCAGCAGCGCAGGCAGCCGGCGCGGTGACAGTCAGCTACGGCCTGTTTATGAATGCGGTGATCAGTTTCCTGATCGTCGCTTTTGCCGTGTTCTTGCTGATCAAGGGTATCAACAAGCTCCAGCGAGAGACCGAAGCGCCGGCGGACGAACCGACAACAAAAGAATGCCCGTACTGCTTCTCCAAAATCGCGATTAAGGCCACGCGCTGCCCGAGCTGTACGTCGGATCTGGCCTAGCCAGGGCGGACCGCCCGATAGCGACGTTTTTCGCCCAAGTGACTTTTTGTACGTCCGTCCGGTAAAAACGGCGGTTCCTGCCTTTTTTCTTGATTCCACCATCGCGGCCCTTTATAGCCTCTGGGGTGCTATACCTATTAGATCCGAAAACCTTAGAACCAGACAGCAACAATGCAGCTTTACGCAATTATTAATACCGGCGGCCATGAGTACCGTGTTACTCCCGGGAAGAAGGTAAAAGTCGATCGGCTGGAAGCCGAGCCCGGCGAGATCATGGAATTTTCCGAAGTCAGCAAGCTGGTGAATGGAGACCAGGTGGTGGAGGGTGCGCCCACGGTAAAGGGTGCGCGCGTTCGTGCCAGCGTCGTCAAGCATGGCCAGGAGAAAGGCATCATCGTCTTCAAGATGAAACGCCGCCAGCTCTACCAGAAAAAGCATGACAGCCAGTGGCAGTTCACCACGATCAAGATCGACGAAATTGTTTTTGAAGACAATACCTTCGACAAGCGTGACGTTGATCCAAAAAAAATAAAGAAAGCCGCGGCCGCAGCAGCAGTCGAGGCGAAAAAGACCAGGCCAGTTCCAGCACCAGTGCCGACGCCGCAACCCGTTGCAAAAACTCCCGAGCCAAAACAGCCCGAACCGGTTGCGCCAGCTCCCGTCGTGGCGCCGGCGGTTGCCACGAAGCCAGCAGTGGCGGAAGCGCACCAACCGGCGGAACAGAAATCACGCGTATGGATTGGCGCCCTCCTGTTGCTGGCGCTGATTGCACTGGGTCTGTTTTTCTGGAATCAGTCGCCGACCCCGGTTGCCACGGCGACTACCGAACCAGTCGTTGAGCCCAGGCCGGCAGATGTTCGTCTGCTCACTACGCGGCAGATCGATCGCCCGGCAGACCCGGCGCAGCCACCCGACTAATTGATGAGAATTGTTTATGTCCAGAGTCAGTAAATGGCTGGCGATCGTGATCGCTTTTGCGCTGGTGGGCGGTTGTGCCTCCGGGCCCGGATCCAGTGGTGCCGGCAGTAATGCGAGTAAAGACTCCCGCAGAACCAGTACGACCGCGACCAAGTCCAGCAAGGCGAAGCCCGGCTGCAAGGTGAAGAAAAATGTCGTGGCCTGGAAGCTGGTAAAGGGTGGTTGCAGGAATGGCTATGCCCACGGCAAGGGTTACGCGATCAGCATCGACAAGCGTCGCAGCTACCGTGGCAACTTTCTCGCCGGCCAGTTCTCGGGCAAGGGCAAGTACATCTGGGTTGATGGCACGCAGTACACCGGCAACTTTTACAAGGGCAAGAAGCACGGCAGCGGCACCATTGTTTATGCCGACAAGAGACGCTACAGCGGCGACTTCAAAAATAATGTTTACGACGGCAAGGGCACCTATACCGATGCCGACAAATCAAAATACGTAGGGCAGTTCAAGGCAGGGCAGTTCAACGGCGAGGGCACCTACCGCTGGGCCAATGGCAACGTTTATGTGGGTGAGTTCCGCGACAACGTGATGTCCGGGCAGGGGACGTTTACCCGCGCCAATGGTGAAAAATATACCGGCGAGTTTGCCGCCAACAAAATGAATGGCAACGGCAAGTACACCTGGCCGAATGGTGATCGTTATACCGGCGAATTCCGCAACAACAAGATGAATGGTACCGGCACCTACCGCGACGCCGATGGCTCGGAGTACACGGGTGAATTCAAGGATGGCAAGAAAGTGAAGAAGGGGCTCCTCGGCTTCTAGTAGAATTCATTCTGCCTGAATGCGGTATTGTGCCCCGCAGCTGGTATGCTGGCAGGCCTGTCTGTCGTATTCGGTGATGTGCGCTGTTTTTCGCAAGTGAACGGAAATCCTGAAAGGAAGACTTCTTGGACGCTCTGATTCTTTTGGCGATGGGCGCCGTTGCCGGTATCTTTGCCGGCCTGTTGGGCATCGGTGGCGGTATTATTATTGTGCCGGTGCTGGCACTGGTGTTTGCCGGGCAGGGCGTTAGCGTCGATGTGTTGATGCACGTGTCTATCGGCACCTCGCTGGCAACGATTGTCGTTACCTCGCTTTCCTCGATTCGCACGCATCAGCAACACAACGCAATACACTGGCCGATATTCAAACGGATAACGCCAGGTATTCTGTTTGGGGCGTTCCTGGGTGCGATCGTCGCCCGCTTTATATCCGGCCCCGATCTTCGGTTGATTTTCGGTATCTTCATGCTGTTTGTCGCCGCCCAGATGTTTATCGGGAATACCGCCAAGCCGCATCGCCAGTTGCCGAAAACGCCGGGCATGCTTGTTGCCGGTACGGCGATCGGCCTCATGTCATCCCTGATGGGTGTCGGTGGTGGTTCGATGAGCGTGCCGTTTCTGACCTGGTGCAATGTCGCCATTCGTAATGCCGTCGCCACGTCTGCGGCAATCGGACTGCCGATCGCAGTTGCCGGCACCGTCGGGTTCATCATAACCGGCTGGGGGATAGCGCACCGTCCGGTGATGAGCATGGGATACGTCAATCTCCCGGCATTCTTAAGTATTGTCGTGGCGAGCACACTATTCGCGCCGGTGGGCGCGCGTATCACGCACCGGATCCCGCCACAGCGTCTGCGTCAGTTCTTCGGTTTTTTCCTGTTGATATTGAGCATCAAGGTGCTCTATCGATAATCCGGTGCCGGCCATTTGCCGTCTACGCATTGGCACCAAACTTGCTCTTCTACCTCCGCATTTAGCGATTTATCCATTTTCAGGCCGTCCCGGGGTGATACCTTGGCCGCAATAACGTATTTACGACGTTGCGCGGCACCCCGGACCTGATTCATCAATAAAACCAGCGGGGTGTGGTATGAGATCGATTCTAATTACGTTGCTTGCTGTATCGACTGTCGGGTGTGCGTCGGTGCCAAAGGAAACAGTACCGGTACGGCAGTTATCACAAATCGACGCCGAGCGTTGCGTGGCCATGGCCGACAGTTTCAGTGCGCTGGCATCCGTGCGTGACCAGAAAGTGGCCAAGCGCCAGGCGATCAATAGCCAGTTGAAGGCGCAGAATGTCGCCAGGCTGTCGCCGGCCGAGAGTCAGCGTATAACCAATGATCTTTATGAGTCTGCCATCCTGGTCTACGCCATGCGCGAGGCATCTCCGGCAACCTTGCATGCCATGAAGTGGGCGGAATGCAAGACCATGGCGCTGTCCAATCAGTCGCTCGACTATAGCGACATCGTCGCCATCAAGACTGAAATGGTGCAATGCCAGAGCCAGTTCCAGGGCAAGAGCATGAGCGGGCATAAAGAATGTGTCGAGAATGTAGTCAAGGCGCATTCCCGCGACGCAACCCTTGCTCAGGCCACTTCCAATACAAATTGCCGTACTACCATCGGCGACAGCATCAAGCTTCACAAGAATGCGATAGAGCATGCCAGGAAAGGCAACAAGAAAACCGCAATCAGCTCGCTGGAACAAAGCATGACGAACTGGAAGAAGATCGCCGGCGGTAACCTGGGCTGCACCAGCGTGGAGAAGGCGATTGCCATTGATGGCATTCTCCGCACCAGTAATGACATCGGTGTCGTTACCAATCTGTAAATAAACCAGGGGTGTGATCGTTTTCCGGTCACACAAAAAAGGACGGGGTGATGGCTAACCATCACCCCGTTCCGCTTTTCTACGATAGCTAACTAGTCGTTACAGATAAGGTTTGCCAGGTCGGCGAGGTTGGTTTTGTCGCTGAATCGCTGGATATTGTCCAGGGCCTGCGAGACCAGCTCGACCACTTCCTTGTCCGACTTGCTCGGATCGATCGAAAGTGCTGCAGCACGGGTAACGGCATCAACACGTGCAAACATGTCCTTTTGTTGCGCCATTTCCTCATGGCTGCCACCGGTGTGGATACCCATGTCAACCAGAGCCTGGATACCATCCATTTCTTCCTTGGCAATGGCGTTCATTCTCAGTGCCGTTTCAGCGCTACGATCGGATTTGGAGACCCAGTTGCTGGCCCATGCCTTGAACTCCTCGTTGTCGTAAAGATTGCCCATTGCGGCAATGGCAAAGTTCATCTTCTGCTCCAGTCGTACAACCGGTGCTTCCACTTCCTTGACGACCATATAGCATTTTCCATCGGAACTTTTCGGGTCGACCGCCCATTGCTCTACGGAATACAGTTTCATCGGGCTGTCCGCGGAGTTAACCAGTGCGGCAAACTGCGGCGTGTCTCCCGCGGCATGGACCATTTTCATCAGCAGTTCATTACCTTCCGTGGCATCGGCGACATACTTTCCAGGTTCCAGACGAATATTGTCTGGCGTAGTGCCGGATTCATCTACAAAGGCAAATTTCTGCATCGACTGAACCCTCATTTGTTAATGGAGAATTGATAAACTGCATAAGCTATGCCAAATCAATAAGTTGAGACGTTGGTGGGGTATAGTCGCGATTACCACAGGGCGTTTTCGCCTTAAATACAGGCAAAAAAGTCAGTTTTTTGTTCCGCCACGGGGACTGCCTGTGTGTGCCGGCAAACAGTAGCAAAGTTAAATTTGTCTGACGCTGACCGACACCTGCGCTCCGAAAGTGCCTGGCACGCGCCAACGGTTAGTGCCGACACCGCGTTTGTCAGCGAGAGAAATAACCGGATCCCGGCTTTCTATTGCGCCAAGTCAAACCATTCCAATTCAGGCTGAATTCTAATGATTGCCTGTCTCAGGTCTTCAAGTGGTAACAAAAAATGAAAATACTGGAACGACGTGCGCGGGTAAGACGCTTCGTTACGGATATATCCCTTTATACGCCGTTTACCAAAATGATCGTGTTGCTGGTGGTGTTATGGCTGGCATTTTCTGCCGGTATCTACCAGGCAGAGCAGGGCGCGGAGGGCAGTGCCATCCATTCCTACGGCCAGGCCCTGTACTGGGGAGTGGCGGCGTTTTCAACCGCCGGGATCGCAGACACGCCGAAAACCGGAATTGCCCAGGTCATCGGCGGCCTGTGGATCGTGCTGGGTTCGGCCCTCTTTTTTGGCGCCATTGTTGCCACCATTACCAGCTACTTCATGCGGCCGATGCAGCGTCCGCACAGGCGGATTATCGATACTATTGAATATAACCTTGAACAGTTACATGATTTGAATCTTGATGAGCTGGATCTCTTGCGGGAAACGGTGAATACCCTGATCGCCCACGTTGAGACCATCAAGGAAGAGCAATCGGCCAAAGAAGAGGAGAAGGCATGAAAACCTCGCAACGGTTTTTGATAACTATCGCCGCTGTCCTGGTGGCAAGTTTCGTCGCCTCACTTTTTTGGCGATACCTGTTTGATACCCGCATACCCGGGTATCTCTCCGGGTTGATTGGCGGTCTGGCCGCGGTGCCAGTATGGGAAATTTTAAAGAAGAGGAGTTAGCCAGGCAAAAAACATAGAGTAAAAAAGAAACCAGCTTTTTCAGTTCACACCGGTTTATATATACGGGATTCTCAATCCCTTCCTATCGAGGTGTCGGTATGGCAGTAAAGGCTTTTACGCTGGCGGCTGTCTTTTTGGCTGTATTCCTGAGCGGCTGCGAACAATGCAGCCAGGATTATTCGGACCCTCAGTATATCGACACAACGATTAGTCCCTACCACCTTGCGTGGCGTACTACCAACACCGATCTTGAGCGCGTGACATGGCTCAACCGGACAACTGCAGAAGCGGGAACAGCGGTCGTAGAGGGCCCGGTATACGAGGTTATCTTTCCGTTCGGGTACTTCTGGGTAATGAAAATTTCAATGGATATACCGTTGGCCGATGGTGAGAACAGCATCGTCACGACCAGCTATGATCGGGGATCCAGTTGCGGTTTCTTTGACGAATATCGAATTACCTTTATCCCCTGATCCGGCAAAGAACGATCCCGGCAGATTCGCAAACTGCCAGACGTCGCTCTACGTTTCCTGAATCGGTCAAACTTTCCTGTCGCCCCTGTGTGTGGGAACCTGGGCGCATCATTTCGACGGCGAAATATTCAGACTGGATCATGTTGTTACTTTGACTAGTATTGGAGGAAGAGTCACCCGGGGAAATCCGGATTAACGGTAACAATTATGATTGATGATCTTAAAGGCGACGAATCGTGGCGCATGTTTCGAATAATCAGTGAGTTCACTGAAGGGTTTGATCGGCTGTCGGATATTGGATTCTCGGTGTCGGTATTCGGGTCTGCACGATTTGGCCCGGACAATCCGTACTACCAACATGGCGTCGATGTTTCCAGGAAATTGTCAGAGGCCGGGTTCACGGTCATTACCGGTGGCGGGCCGGGCATCATGGAGGCCGGGAACCGGGGAGCCAGTGAAAATGGTGGAATCTCTGTCGGCCTCAATATCGATTTGCCACACGAACAGGTGCCAAATCCATTTCAGGGGCTTTCGCTCCACTATCGTTACTTTTTTGCTCGCAAAGTGATGTTTGTAAAATACTCGATGGGTTACGTCTGCATGCCCGGAGGCTTCGGGACCATGGACGAGCTGTTCGAGGCGTTGACCCTGATGCAGACGCACAAGATCTATCATATGCCGGTAGTGCTTTTTGGGCGGGACTACTACGAGGGCCTGTTGCAGTGGATGCATAAAACGCTTGCAAAGAATGGCGCCATTGACGTGGAAGATCTTGATTTAATTACCGTCACCGACGATATCGATGAAGCCGTGGACGTGATGGTTCAGCATCGTGAGAAGAAGAAGAAGCTGATTGCCGAAGCCGACTAGGGGCTGCTGGCGCTCTCTGAATTTGGTAATTCCTCGACGGCAATAACCCTCACCTTGCGGTAGGTCAATGTTGACAAGGATTCTTTTCCTATAGAATGGCAAACGGGAGGAGTGACTATTAGCGTCGGCTAATAGTTGGTCTGTGTTTGCTCGTTCACTCTGGCCAGCAGGCCACAAGAGAAAATGATGTCATATCGACCGGGATACCAGTGCCTGTTGCCGGTGCTCGCAGCCGTTCTGGCCTTCGGAGCACCGACTCGGGCAGAAATCGCTGGTTCGGCGCACGATTTTTCCGGCAGTGGTTGGTCAGGTGGCGAGGTCTGCGTGGTTTGCCATACACCGCATAACTCCGACACCAGCGCGGTAGATGCGCCGCTGTGGAATCACGAGCTGAGTACCAGCAATTATACGATGTATGACAGCCCTACCCTGGGGGCGAAGCCCACGAATCAGCCACGCGGAACCGCGAAACTTTGCTTGTCGTGTCACGATGGCACTGTCGCGATCGACAGTTTCGGTGGCGTGTCCGGATCCAATCTGATGACCAGCAAGGCCAACCTGACCCCGAATTTATCGGACGACCATCCGATCAGTATCAAGTGGGAGCATCAGAACCAGACACCTAGCTGTGCGAACTGTCATTCCTCCCATGATCAGCCTTATTCAAACCCGCTGCCTTTTTTCAGTGGTTATATCGAGTGTGCAACCTGTCACGATGTCCATAGCGAGACCGTTGAACCCAAGTTGCTACGAATGTCGTTGCAAGGGTCACAGCTATGCCTTCATTGCCACGGGAAATAGCCCGGCACGCCGAATTGCCTGTTTGCCAGGTCTGAAGATTCAATTAGTTGCGCTTTTGTTTGCAGAGTAGGTAGAGTGAAGCCTGTGCTCAGGAATGGTGTATATGACTACTGCTGCTATCTGGCTCAGCTTTGCCTTTGTTCTCGGCCTGATCGTCCGTCTCGCCGGTCTGCCGCCACTGGTGGGCTACCTGATTGCCGGCTTCAGCCTCAGCGCACTCGGCTACGAATCCAACCTTATTCTTGAAGAAGTCGCCCACGCCGGCGTGCTGGTGCTGTTATTCAGCGTCGGCCTGAAGCTACGTTTGCGCAGCCTGCTGTATCCCGATGTCATGGGTGGTGCGGCGATGCACATGCTGATTATTACCCCGGTGCTGTTCCTGGTCGTCGGGGTACTGTACAGCATGGATACCAGTACCGGGTTGCTGGTGGCAGTTGCGTTGGCGTTTTCCAGCACGGTCATTACCGCCAAAATTCTCGAGTCACGTCGTGAACTGCGCGCGCTGCACGGTCGCGTCGCGATTGGCATTCTCATCATGCAGGATCTGGTAGCGGTGGCATTACTTGCCTATGTTGCCGGTACAACTCCGTCTCCCTGGGCCTTCCTGTTGTTCGCGTTTTTCATTTTGCGGCCGGTGATTCATCGAATGCTCGATCTCAGCGGCCATGGCGAACTGCTGGTACTTTACGGACTGTTATTGGCGCTGGTACTGGGCGGTGCGAGTTTTGGATACTTTGGTGTTAGCGCCGAGCTCGGTGCCCTGCTGCTCGGCATCGTGCTGTCCAACCACAAGCGTGCGGTCGAGTTGTCCGATGCATTGTGGAGCCTGAAGGAAGTATTACTGGTCGGGTTCTTTTTGCAAATCGGTCTTAGTGGGCATCCGAATCTCGATACGTTTATTTACATTCCGCTGTTGTTGTTGCTTTTGCCGGTAAAGGCAGTTCTGTTCTTCTTTATCCTGGTGATGTTCCGCTTGCGTGCTCGCAGCGCGTTTCTCGCCAGCTTGAGCCTTGCGACCTACAGTGAATTTGGATTGATTGTTGCCCAGGCCGGCTTGAAGGCGGGGTGGCTAACCCAGGACTGGCTCGCGTTGCTGGCGGTAACGGTGGCCCTGTCGTTTGCGATCGCGGCGCCGCTTAGTCGCTACAGCCATTTGTTGTACGCGCGCTGGGAGCATTTCCTGGTGCGGTTTGAGTCAAGCAAATCGCATCGTGACGACAAGCCGATCAGTCTGAATCATCCCGATGTGCTGATTATTGGTATGGGCCGTGTTGGAACCGGCGCCTACGACTATCTCAAAGAACACGGCCACAAGGTTACGGGACTGGATTCAGACCCGGTCAAGGTAGAGCAACATATCACGGAGGGACGTCATGCGTTCTATGCCGACGCCGAGGACCCGGGGCTGTGGGACAAGCTTGTTCTGAAAGGGGTAAAAGCCGTACTGCTGGCGACACCGGAACTTGAGGCCAAGCGCTACGTGGCAGCGCGCTTACGGGCATCCGGTTTCACCGGGCTCATCAGCGCGACCGCGGTTTACCCGGAACAGATAGATGCGCTGAAAGCGTCCGGTGTCGATAATGCCTACAACTATTTTGAAGAAGTCGGCGTTGGTTTCGCCGGCCACCTGCAGGAAGACCTGGTGCCGAAAGTTGAGAAAGAAGGTTGATCAGCCTTTGACAGCAATATCGTCCTGAATGCGGCATGAGGAGTCTTTGCAATGCCTGTCGATCAGAAAATTGATTATCTCGAAATACCTGCCAGCGATTTTGATGCGGTGCAGCGGTTCTACGAAAACGCGTTTGCCTGGTCATTCACTGACTACGGTCCCGACTATCGCGCGTTTACCGACGGCAAGATGGACGGCGGGTTTTACAAGTCGGAATTAAGATCATCTCCCGGCAATGGTGCGGTACTGGTTATTCTGTTTGCCAGCCAACTCGAACAGGCCAGAGAGAGGGTGCTGACTTCCGGTGGCAAGATCGTCAAGGAAATCTTCTCCTTCCCCGGAGGTCGTCGATTTCATTTTAGTGATCCGCATGGAAATGAACTGGCGGTGTGGTCGGATAAATAGAAAACCTGTCTTGTCACCGTTGCCGTGCAAGTCGCTGATGACTGGCGATCGAATCGCCGCAGGTTTCGCCCCCATTAATCTCAAGGGATATCGGTCGGTCTTGATGTTTTTCTTCGTGCCGGCATGACTAGAATACACAAACGAATATAGCGCAACACCTGGTCCGGTTTGTCCGTAGCACCAGCCAGAGGAGCTGCATTGAAAACACCCGAGATACCGTCCAACGAGGCGACGAGGCTAGTGACGCTTCGTTCCCTGAATATCCTGGACACTTCGGCAGAAGAGCGCTTCGATCGCCTGACCCGTATGGCAAAGCGCGTATTTGATGTGCCGATTGCGCTGGTAACCCTTGTCGACGAGGATCGCCAATGGTTCAAATCCTGCATCGGTCTGGATATGACCGAAACCCCTCGTGAAATATCTTTTTGCGGACATGCAATTCTGGGTGATGACATATTCGTTATCGACGACGCATCAAAGGACACACGCTTCGCCGACAATCCGCTGGTACTCGATGATCCCGGAATTCGATTCTATGCCGGGTGCCCGCTGCGGGCACTGGACGGGAGCAAGCTCGGCACACTGTGCATACTGGATCGCGAGGCCAGAGCATTTGGCAGTGAAGATGTTGAGACATTAAAAGACCTTGCCTCGATGGTCGAGCGCGAGCTGGCGGCGATTCAACTGGCGACGGTGGACGATCTGACAGGCATCGCCAACCGTCGAGGGTTTATGTCGCTGGCCCAACCCACCCTGAATCTCTGCACCCGCGAACAGATTCCGGCGTCACTGGTCTTTTTCGATCTTAACAATTTCAAGCCGATCAATGATCGCTTCGGCCACGCCGAGGGCGATTGGGCATTGCGCTGCTTTGCAGACCAGATGAAAAAAGTCTTTCGCGACTCGGACATGTTTGCGCGTATCGGAGGTGATGAATTTGTTGTCCTGCTAACCAACATGACGCAGGAGCAGGCTGCGACAATCACAAGCCGGTTGGAGCAAGGCATCGCGCGTTACTGCCAGGAAGCAGGTCGTGGCTATGTAATCTCATTCGCCTGTGGCATTGTCGAATATGATCCGGATACCCATCAAGGCGTGGAGGCATTGATGGCTGCCGGTGATGCCGTGATGTACGAGCGAAAAAAGCAGGAACGATAACCGGTTCTTTGTGCCGGTCTGTGCATCCATCTGCCCGTTATGACAAAGCGTCGGACGATAGGGGGTATCGGCCGTTTCCTCGCCGTCCGGAAAGCATTATGCTACGAAGCTCGTTTTCTACCGGTTTCTGACACGTCAGTATTGTGAAATCCCGATCACTTTTTTCCCGCTTGAGCGGCGCTATTACCTTCAAGCGCCTGCGCGTAACCCTGTTGCTGCTAATGCTCGCGCTCGCAGGCTACCTGGTCTATCTCGATTACACTGTGCGCCAGCAATTTGAAGGCCGGCGCTTTGCCCTGCCCGCCAGGGTGTATGCCAGACCGCTGGAGCTGTTTGTCGGCAAGACGCTGGAGCCCGAGCACTTGGCAGCAGAGCTCAAGATGATGCGCTACTCGGCGAACGATGATCCCGCAAAACCCGGCCAGTACGCATACAAGGGCAATACGGTTTCGATTTATATCCGCGACTTTGTATTCTGGGACGGTGCTCAACCGGCGCGTCGAATAAGCGTCAACTTCGGGCGCGGCGTCATTACCGGGCTTACAGATTTTCATAGCGGGAAGAACATTGATCTTACGCGACTGGAGCCGGTACCCATCGGGGGTATTTATCCCGCGCACAACGAAGACCGGGTACTGGTACGCCTGGAGCAGGTTCCAAATTCCGTGGTCAATGCACTGATCGCGATCGAGGATCACAAGTTTTACTCCCATTGGGGTATCGATCCGCGTGGCATCGCGCGCGCGATCTACACCATGATAACCGGCCAGCGCGTGCATGGTGGCAGCACGCTTACACAGCAGCTGGTCAAAAACTTTTTCCTGACACCGGAACGGACGATCACGCGCAAGTTCAACGAAATATTGATGGCGCTTTTGCTGGAGCTTCATTATGACAAGCGCGACATCCTCGAGACCTATATCAACGAGGTCTACCTTGGGCAGGATGGCAATCGCGCCATTCATGGCTTTGGCCTCGCCAGCCGCTTTTATTTCAACCGGGGTATAGAGCAGCTGGAGCTACACCAGTCGGCGCTGCTGGTCGGCATGCTCAAGGGGCCAACGTACTTTGATCCGCGGCGTCACCCGGAGCGGGCACTGGAGCGACGCAACCTGGTGCTGGCCGAGATGCAACGTCAGGGCCTGGTTTCGCAGATGGAGAAAGACGCGGTGCGATATCGCGGTCTGGATATCAGTGACAATCCGGGTGTTGGCGCGTCGGCACACCCGGCATTTCTGGAGTTAGTGCACCGCCAGCTTCGTCGCGATTACTTTGAAAGCGATCTTCGGTCTGAAGGCCTGCAGATTTTCACCACGCTGGATCCGATTGCCCAGGTAGCGGCCGAGCGGTCATTGTCGCGTCGTCTTGACCAGATCGAGCGCGCCCGCCGGTTGCCAACCAACCTGCTTGAGGGTGCGATTGTTGTAACCAGCGCGCTGAACAATGAAATACATGCCATCGTTGGTGGTCGACGGCCGCGATTCGAGGGTTTCAACCGTGCGCTTGATGCCGAACGCCAGATCGGCTCATTGATGAAGCCGGCGGTTTATCTGACTGCACTTTCAAAACCGGATCGCTATTCGTTGGTGACACCGATCGACGACAGCAAGCTGGTCTGGAAAGAGGCGGGTACCGATGACTGGTCACCGGACAACTACGACAAGGAATTTCATGGCCAGGTACCGTTGCGCCTGGCGCTGGCCCATTCCTACAATGTCTCGACCGCGCGCCTGGGCCTGGAGCTGGGTGTCGACGAAGTCATTGAAACCGCGCACCTGCTCGGTGTCGAGCGGGAGATGGCGCCATTCGCTTCGACCTTGCTGGGTACGGTGAACCTGACGCCGCTGGAAGTGGCACAGATGTATCACACCCTGGCCACCGGCGGATTTCATATGCGTCTCAGTGCCATACGCGAAGTACTGACCGCGGATGGCAAACCGTTGCAGCGTTACCCGCTCAAGGTAGAGCAAACCATCGGCGCGGCACCTGCCTACCTGATTACGGCCGCCCTGCAGGATGTAGTGCGTGAAGGTACGGCCCGTCGTCTTAACCAGTATGTGCTGCCCGACATTCATGCGGCGGGCAAGACCGGTACTACCGACGAGTTGCGTGACAGCTGGTTTGCCGGCTATACCGGCGACCGCGTTGCAGTGGTCTGGGTGGGCAATGATGAGAACAAGAATACCCGGCTCACTGGTTCCAGCGGTGCGATGACGGTCTGGGGTGATATGATGGCGCAGTTGAATCCGGAACCGCTGATACCGCCGCAGCCAGAGAACGTGGAGCGCGTGCGCATTGATGTTGCTTCGGGACTGAGGGCCGACAAGGAGTGCGCCAACTCGGTAGAGCTGCCTTTCATCCAGGGTTCGGCGCCGGAAAAATCGGCCCCTTGCGCAAGTCCGTCAGCCGGGGGCAAGATCCGAAACTGGTTCCAGCGGGTTATCGGCAAGGACTGAGGCATAATAAAGAGGTAATTGATGAAACAGTCGACCTGTTTGCGTGTATTGATGACATTTGTGGTTGTCGGGATGTTGTCGGCCTGCGCAACCACGCCGTTTGAGGAGAGCCCGGTATCCGGTAATCCTGCCGTGATTGCGTTGGCGGATACCGCCCGCAACGATATCGATGCCTATCGCTATGCGCAGGCGGCGGCGAGTCTTGAGCGCGCACTACGCATCGAGCCACGCAATGCACGCCTTTGGTACGAACTTGCACGCGTTCGCCTGGGACAGGAAGACTACCCACAGGCAGAGAACCTGGCCAAGCGCTCGAATAGTTATGCTGCCGATGACACGGCGCTGCGCAAGGCAAACTGGAAACTGATCGCGGAATGCCGTCGCGAACTCGGCGATCTGGCTGGCGCGGAAGCGGCACTGCAGAAAGCAAAATAATACTAAATGAAAAAAGACTGGAGGAAGTCAGATGAAGAATGTAGGAATGATTGTATTGGGCGTATGGCTGGTACTGACCGGGCTAATAGACATCGCTGACCTGAAATTCAAATACGATGAAATCGTTACCGGCGCTGTTGCATTGGTAGCCGGAATCCTGATCCTGATGCGTCGCTGATCGTTTGCCGCTCGACGCCAGTACCGGCGATGATTGAACACCTCCGACAGATACTGGGCATTGACCTGAATCGCGTTAGCCACACCGAGCGAGTGGTGTCGGCCCTCGGCGCGTTTACCGGCATCCTGCTGGTCGTGTTGTCGAGCACCCTCTTTGTTCAGGGGGACGGGGCCTACATGGTGGTGGCCTCCATGGGCGCATCGGCCGTCTTGCTGTTCGCGGTACCGCATGGCGCGTTGTCACAACCCTGGGCATTGATCGGCGGCCATCTGAGTTCGGCCGTCATCGGTGTCGCCAGTGCTACCTGGATTCCCGATATCTATGTTTCGGCAGCCGTTGCTGTGGGACTGGCGGTGGGTGTCATGCACTACTTGCGTTGCATCCATCCTCCGGGCGGGGCGACTGCGTTGACAGCGGTAGTGGGTGGTACTGCAGTTACCGATCTGGGTTTCGGCTATATCCTGGCACCGGTATTGATCAATGTTGTTGCCATACTGGCGACCGCCGTTGTCTTTAATTATTTCTTTAGCTGGCGACGCTATCCTGCCTATCTGGCACGGCGACGTGTGATGCCTGCCCCTGTTGAGAGTGGAGAAGGCGAGGACGTTGTTGCCCGTGAAGACTTCGTCTATGCGTTAAGTGAAATTGACTCGATAATCGATGTCACTGAGAGCGACCTGATGGCGATCTACGACCTGGTGATGCAGAGTCGTGAGGTAAATCGCTTCGATCCTGACAGGCTCCAGTTGGGCCACTACTACAGTAACGGGAAATACGGGGAACTGTGGTCTGTACGGCGGATCGTCGACTGGGCTGACGAGCCAGGTTCCCCGGACCGGCGACTTATCTACAAAGTCGAGGCGGGGGCAGACCGACGCACCTCGGGCGTGGATTCCGTTAACGGTTTCGCGAGGTGGGCAAAATACGAAGTGATTCGCGATGAGGACAACTGGCGTAGAGTGCTTGAGCAGGACGAATAAACCTGACCCGAATTACTAAATAGTCTGGTGATGTCGTGGACTATGCCAGCAATCCATCAATCCATACGGTGATTCGAACGCGTGAATAGCCTGAGAAAGTTCGTTTTATCCCCTTATCTCCTGTTAAGCCTCACCTCTCTGATCTGGGCAGGTAACTTTATCGTCGGCAGGGCGCTGCGTGCGGATATATCGGCCGTCGAGCTGAACCTGTGGCGTTGGCTGCTGGCACTGCTGATCCTGTTGCCCCTGGGGTACCGACAGCTGCTGCAGTATCGGCGGCTGCTGATTCGCCATTGGCGCCTGTTGTTCCTGCTGGGCTTTACCGGTATTGCGGCGTTTCACACCAGTGTTTATACCGCGCTCAAGACCACGACAGCGATCAACGCGGTCCTGTTTTTGTCCCTGTCGCCGATTCTGATCGTCATCGGCTCCAGCATCAGCCGCAAGGATTCCATTTCCAGGGTTCAACTACTCGGTATCCTGGTATCACTTGCCGGTGCAGTGGTGCTCTTGACCCGCGGTGACTTCAACACCCTGACCGCGCTGCAGTTTTACCAGGGCGATCTCTGGATGTTGTTTGCCGTGACCATGTGGTCGGTGTATTCGATCCTGCTGAAAAACAAGCCAAAAGAACTGCCGCAGCTGAGCCTGTTGATCGGTAGTGTGGTCTGCGCCCTGGCGATGCTGGTGATAATGTTTCTGGTGCTGCAGCAGGGTCAATCAACGGTAGTATGGTCATTGAGGGTGTTGAGTGGACTGTTGTATGTGAGTATTTTTGCATCGATTGTCGCGTTTCTGTTCTGGAATCGTGGCGTCGCCGAGATCGGGCCGAACAGGGCCGGCGTGTTTCTGCACCTGATGCCGGTGTTTGGTGCGCTACTCTCCGTCATGATTTTGCAAGAAGGTATTGCGGTATACCATCTGGCAGGCGCAACCCTGGTCTTCACCGGCATTACCATGTCGACCAGAACCGCAAGATAGATGATGAGCGAGATATTCGAACAATGACCCAGCTGACCCTGGAGTATTGATATGAACCAGATGTATATCATCCTGCTGATTGCCGCCGTAGCACTGGTCGTGACGCACGTGGTGCCATCCATGCCGCGAGTCCGGTCACGTATCGTGGCGACTGTTGGCGAGGGTGTATTCAGCGGGATCTATTCACTTATTGCTATCGCTTGCATTGCGACCATGGTGTGGGCGTTCAATCGCGTGCCGCAGGATTTTATCTGGGTACCCGGCCCCGGGGTGAGGCACCTCCCGGCATTGTTGATGCCGTTGGCGTTATTGCTGGTGGTGACCGGTGTACTGACACCGAATCCCACGACCTTTGGCAAGGAAGGACAGCTGCAGGCACAGATACCGGCAAGGGGTATTGTCCGTGTGACCCGTCACCCGTTTTTGTGGGGAGTCATCCTGTGGTCAATCACCCACGTACTGGCCAACGGTGATATTGGTGCCGTGATGTTCTTTGGTGGCTTCCTTGGCCTGTCCGTGGCCGGCATGATCGGTCTCGACAAGAAGCGTGCGGAAAAGCACGGGGAGGCCTGGCAGCGTTTTGTTGACGTCACTTCCAGCGTGCCATTCGTCGCCATCATCAGGGGTCGTAACATGCTGATCGTAAGCGAGATCGGTTGGCTCGCCCTGGTCATCACGATCGTGGTCTATGCCGCGTTGCTGTTCGGTCATCGCTGGCTGTTTGGCGTCGCACCCCTGTAGCAGACCATGCACCATAAACGCTATCTCGACAGCACGCCCTATGTCACAAAGGATGGCTCACTGATCCGTGAGCTGATGCACCCGATGTATAACGAAAGCCGCAACCAGAGCCTGGCCGAGGCGACGGTGGCGACCGGGCAGAAGACCCAGCTTCATAAACATCACACTTCCGAAGAGCTGTACTTCATCACCAGCGGTGAGGGCCGCATGACCCTGGGGAGCGAACAGTTTGATGTACGGGTCGGCGATACCGTTTGTATTGCGCCTGGCACCCCGCATTGCATCGAAAACACCGGTAGCCATGACCTGGTCATTCTGTGCAGCTGCGCCCCGGCGTACCACCACGACGACACCGAGCTGGTTGCCGAGTAGGGCAGACCGGCGTCGAATTTCGTCAACTACCGGAACCCGGTTCCGGTAATGTCGCGTGATGATCTGATGCGCGTGGTCAGCAGTCTTCCCGTAGACCCCTGATTTTCAACGGGTTCCTGCCCATATTCTGACCTTCCTGACAATTGGCACGCCTTGTGCTTATTCCCTGTAAATCAATGAATTAGGGGCAAGGCATGTTGTGCAAGCAGAACCGGTTGCGAGTCGCGAGAGTATTGGTAGCGCTAGGTCTGGCGGCCTTTACCGTGGCGGCGCAGGCCGACCTCTATGTCTACGAGATGCCCGACGGAACGCGGATGGTGTCGAATCATCCGATCAACAACAAATATTACAGGCTGGTCCGTACCGGTCAGACGCCGAAGGGCATGGGTGCCTTGCTCGCCAGCAAGAACCGCCAGTTTTTTCGAACCGACTCCTCGGCGTACGATTCAATCATTCACCAGACCGCTAAAAAGCACAGCGTTGATACGGCGCTGGTCAAGGCAATCATTCACGCCGAATCGGCATTCAATCCTTACGCAACGTCACATAAGGGTGCGCGAGGCCTGATGCAGCTGATGCCAACGACCGCGGCCCAGTACGGAATTCGGGATTTGTATGATCCTGAAAAAAATATCCGTGCGGGTGTCAGGCACCTGAAGTATCTGCTACAGAAATATCGCCATAATAATCGACTGGCGATTGCTGCTTACAACGCGGGAGAGACTGCGGTAAAGCGCTACCGTGGCATTCCGCCCTACAACGAAACGCAAACCTACGTGAAAAGGGTTCTGCGTTACCAGCGTCACTACGCCAATTCCTGATTGACGGATCGCCGCGGCGATTTGCCAATTTATCAATCAACGGGTTAGTGTTCGGTTTTGTAGAATCGAAAGCCGGAGACTAACCTGCGCGTGCACATTTTTTCAAAAAATATCGAAGGAAACCTGCGGCCGTTTTTTATTCAGTCGCTGATAGCGACTGCCACCATTCTGGTTATCCTCCTGTTTCTTGATGTACTGACCCATACCGCGATCATCGCGTGTCTTGGTTCATCGGCGTTCCTGGTGTTTACCCGTCCGCGCGCCTATGCCGCGCGCCCGCGACCCTTTGTCGGCGGTTACCTGGTGAGCATGGCCATCGGTGTAACCTACTCCTACGCAACCCTGATTCCCGGTGCGCTCCACATGCCGGTGTCGACTGCAACCGCGCTGATCGTGTTTTCGGCAATGGCGGTGGGCGGCGCGATTTTTGTGATGGTGATTACTGACACCGAGCACCCGCCTGCTGCCGGGCTGGCCCTGGGCCTGGTGTTAAACAGTTGGGATTACCTGACACTGGCCTTTATTCTGGCCGCGGTGCTGCTGATGGCAGTGTTGCGCTACCTGCTACGCAACTACATGATCGACGTTGTGTAAGCCGGATCGCTGTAACGCCGCGCCGGCATTTATGGTATGGTGCGCGACCGGTTTGCAGGATTTTTTCGTTATGTCAGAAGACTCAACTAATATTCTGGAAGGCAAAGAAGCCCGTGTACTTCGGGCGGTGCGCAAGGCATTGACCGGCATTGTTAAAGACACCGCTACGGCGCCGGGTATGAAGCACCCGCTGTCTGAACACACGATTGAGGATATTCGCCAGTGCCTGGGACTGATTGCGGCCCGCGAGCAGGAATTGCTGCAGGAAGCCGGCATCGACAACGGTGCGAAGCCGTACTTCACGGATGACCCCAGGGCGCAGAACTCGGTGGTAGTGCCAATCGGGCGACCGAAGGGCAAGAAGAAGAAAGACGAAGAATAAAAAACGGCCGCAACAGCGGCCGTTTTCTGTTGGAGTGCTGGATCCTACTTGTTGCCCCCGAGTTCCAGTAGCAGTTCGTTCAGGCGGCGAACGAAGCCGGCCGGATCATCCAGTTGGCTGCCTTCGGCCAGCATCGCCTGATCGAACAGGATGTTGCTCCAGTCATCGAAGCGCTCACCGGCAGCCTCGTCATTGAGGCGCGCGACCAGCGGATGTTCCGGATTAATCTCCAGGATCTTCCTGGTGGCGCTGACCGCGTGACCCGCTTCCTTGAGTATACGCTCCATATTGCTACCGAGGTCGACGCTGTCGGCTACCAGGCAGGCGGGTGACGCCGTCAGGCGATGACTGATGCGAATTGCCTTTACTTTTTCGCTCAGTGACTGCTGCATGCGCTCAATCAGGTCCTTGAATTCGGTCTCCGCCTGTTTGTCCTTTTCGGTTTCGTCCTCGTCGGCCAGCCCACCAAGATCAAGGTCGCCCTTTGGCTACCCATTCGTCGATACGGTGGTGCAGTAGCAAAACCTCGATGTCTTTCTTGTTGAAAATTTCCAGGTGCGGGCTGTTTTTGGCTGCGCCGTAACTATCGGCGGTCACGAAATAGATCTTGTCCTGACCCTCTTTCATGCGCTCGATGTAATCGGCGAGTGAGACATCCTGGCTGTCGTCATCGTTCCGGGTCGAGCTGAATCGCAGCAGCCTGGCGATCTGTTCGCGATTGCTGACATCTTCAACGACGCCTTCCTTGATTACGTTGCCAAACTCCTTCCAGAATTTTCCGTACTTCTCCTTGTCATTCTTCGCCAGGCTCTCGAGCAATCCGAGCACCTTTTTGGTGGAACCGGCGCGGATGGTATCGATATCCTTGCTGTGCTGAAGTATCTCGCGCGAGACATTCAATGGCAGATCATTTGAATCAATGACGCCGCGAACAAAGCGCAGGTAATTCGGCATCAGTTGCTCGGCGTCATCCATGATGAACACGCGCCGCACGTACAGTTTGATGCCATGCTTGCTGTCACGATCGAAAAGATCAAACGGTGCACGTGCCGGAATATACAGCAACGAGGTGTATTCCTGGTTACCTTCGACGCGGCTATGCACATGCGCCAGCGGATCTTCAAAGTCATGGCCTACGTGCTTGTAGAATTCGTTGTACTCCTCATCCTTGACCTCACTTTTTGGTCTTGCCCACAGCGCCGAAGCACTGTTAACCGTTTCGTCTTCGCCCTTGTCACCCTCGGCCTTCATGATGATGGGTAGGGTGATGTGGTCCGAGTATTTCTTGATGATGTGGCGCAGGCGATAGCCGTCGAGAAACTCGTCCTGGTCCTTGTTCAGGTGCAGCACGACCTCGGTGCCGCGCCCGCTTTTTTCGACCGTCTCGAGCGTATAGTCACCTTTTCCGGTGGATTCCCAGCGAACGCCATGCTCGGTAGTCAGCCCTGCGCGGCGAGTAGTCAGAACGACCTTGTCGGCGACAATAAACGACGAATAGAAACCGACACCAAACTGACCGATCAGCTGGGCATCTTTAGCCTGATCACCGGTGAGCGAATTGAAAAACTGTTTCGTGCCTGACTTGGCAATGGTGCCGATATGTTCAATCACTTCCTGGCGATTCATACCGATGCCATTATCTGTGATCGTTATCGTGTGGGCATCCTTGTCGTAGTCGACACGGATATTGAGATCAGAATCACCTTCGTACAGCGCATCATCGCTGATGGCCTCGAACCGCAGCTTGTCGGCGGCGTCGGCGGCGTTGGAAATCAGCTCGCGAAGGAATATTTCCTTGTTGCTGTATAGTGAGTGGATCATCAGATCCAGCAGCTGGTTTACTTCCGTCTGGAAGCCAAGGGTTTCTTTGTGTGCTTCTACACTCATGGCTTACTCCTGCAAAAAATAAAACGGTTTCGGACGTTCAGATTGGGGTTTTCGGTCCCGGATTCAATAGCTGGCGATATCGACCCGGGCAAAGCGTTGCAGAAGCAGGGTGCGGGTGTGGTCGGCGACCGTTTCAACGGGAGGAATCCCGCTCACGGTTTCGCGGGGCTCGCCGCTGATGCGCAACCGGATGGCGGCAGGGGAGTAGTGCCGGGCGAGCAGGTGCTGCGCGTCGACCTGCCCCGGGCGTACCCGTGGCAGTGTTTCGGCCAATGCCTGCGCCTGATCTACGTGAATACCTTTCAACAAAGTACGTAACTGGGCGCGCACGGTCTCGCGCGTTACCTCGCATACCATTTGGTAAATATGCAGCGCAGATGCCAGCATCGACTGATCGAAGTCGTCGCGATCCTGGAAGTAGCTCAGGGCCGGGAAGTAGCCCAGTTTTTCCTCGTCGACGGCAAGGCTGACGGCCTCCGCCAGGGTGGTACCCATGCCGGATACAAGTTCGCCGAACTGTTGTCCCAGCGCATCATCAGCGACGGTTACCACCAGCTCGATCGCAACCGGGGCCGCGGTCATCGGCGGCGGCTGCCAGAGGAACCGAGCAGGACTGCGATGCGCTCGAAAATCGGGGTGGTCACGGGCTCGATCTTCTTTCGCATCAGCGTGCCTTCTGCGGTGGTCTTGGCAAAAATTGGCGTCACCAGGTATTCGTTAACACGGGAGAGCAGTAACAGTGCCTCAGCTTCAGCACTGGCGTCGGGAACCGTTGCGCGAATCTCGGTAAGGGCCTCGCAACGGTCGCCATCGCAATAGAGCCGGGTATCACTTACCAGTTGATCGATGTCCTCTGCGTAGGTGGCGTCGGGCCGTGCCGCGGCAAAATAGTTGCCAACGGAATTCAATAATGCGACGACTACGTCCTGGTTCGCGGGTTTGCGCAGAATCGCTTCGGTGGCAGCAAGAAAGGTCTGGCCCTCGGAGCGTACGGAGTTGATCAGGGTAGCGGCGAGGGCGTTGCCACGCTCGGCCAGGTCGGTGAGTGTGTCGACAAGCGCATCGCTATCGGGGCGCGCCGGACGCGGTTCGGGCAGCTGGTCGGGTGTTGCCTGCAGGAAGCCGACTCGATAGGCGTTCTTGCGCGCACCACTGGTCCAGATCTTTTGCCTTTCCTCTTCCTCGATCAGGCCGGGCTGTAATATCAGGCGGATGGTATCCATCATTACCTGCGGTTCGGTTTCAAAGGCGAGGTGTTCGACCAGGTGTTGCGCCAGTACCTTGCCCATTTTACCGGTAACCACCGTCGGACTGCCGAGCATCCGTCGGGCATTGTCGGAAACCGGAGCGGCCCACCATGCGCGACGCGCCAGGTCGTCGGTAAGCCCCGGTGCATTGGCGACCGCGACGACCGCCTCCGGTTCGCCCAGCATGAGCAGTTCGTTCAGTCCCTGGTCACGCGCCTGGCCCATGCGGGTCCAGCGCTTGAGAAACACCGGGTAACCTCCAGGCGATCCGAGTACGTGACCCGACAACATTTCCCGAACCTTTTTCAGGTACTGTTCCGGTTTGCAGTCAGGATTGAGGCTGACCCTGGATTCGTCATCGCCGGACAGGGCATGAACTGTCATGCGCGCTTCATCGATGCGAATGGCTTCGATATCACTGTGCAGCAATACGTTTAGTTTCAGGGTGTCTTCGCTGGTAAGACTCACGGTTCAATAAAACTCGTCAGAGGTTCCGGTTCAGGATTGGCCAGGGCGCGGGACAAATGCGGACCAATGGTGGCATCCCGCCGGATTCAGTTCAGCTGGATGCGTGTTCCCCAGGGGGTCGGCAGCCTTCCCTTGACCAGCCACACAACTGGAAAATGGGGTTCAAGCTTGGGAAATTCACCTTCCGCGTCGGTGAAATATACCAGCAGATCCGGTTGGCGATCGCGGTTGCGGGTCCAGTCGAATACCGGCTGGAAATCCGTACCACCACCGCCGTGCAGGGTATCCGGTAGTGCAATCTCTTCCCATGGTTCGAATTCCCATGGACCGTCTTCCGACAGCTCGGCATCACAGGCCAGTATGGTAATGCGCGCCCGCATCTGCCCCTTGATCGCATTGACCTCGGAGACGAACTCGTTGATTTCCTTTTCACCAATAGAGCCGCTGGTATCAAGGGCAACCACCAGGTCGGTCTGGGCACTGCGCAGGCTGGGCATGATGGCATCACCCTCGCGGCGACTGCTTGGGCGGCTGTAGCTGTAATCGTCACGGGCGATGCTGGTCATGTAACGGGCCAGCAGCATACGCCACGGCAACTGCGGTTGCAGCAGGTGATCTACCAGGCGCGCCATGACGCCGCCAAGTTTACCGGCCTGCATCGCCTGTTGCGCGGCGCCGGCAAGTCGTTGTTGCCACTGTACTGCCAGCGCCGCACGTTCGGATTCCGTTAGCGGCGGCGGTTGCGACGCGCCGGCATCCGCCGGATCCGGTTGCGCCTGTTGATCCTGCCCGTTGCCGCTGTCGCCGGAGGAAGATTGCTCACCGCTGCCATCACCTTCACCCTGATCCGGTTCGTCACCAGATTGTGGCTCGTTGTTACTTTCCGGTGGTGGCGATTGATCGGCTGATGCCGGCTGGTTACCCTCGCCATCGCTTTCGCGCTCGTCGTAGAGGTGCTGATCGTGCGGCTCCTGCTCGGGATTTTCTTCCAGCAGGGGATAAATCTCCTCGGCCGTCATGCCGTCGTATTCCTGCAGTACTAATGCCTCCGGCGTCGGTTTGAGGCCGTCGTTGATCAGCAGGGGATTGATGGCGAAATCGCAGGCCACGTCCCAGCGGTGTTTGTCGCGGTGCTGACGCCGGGCAAAGTGCGACAGCGCGCAATGCATGGCCTCGTGCGCCAGTACGAACTGGGTCTGGTCAAGACTCAGCTCGTTGATGTATTCCGGGTTGTAGTACAGCGTGCGGGCATCGGTGGCTGTGGTTTTGCACCACTTGGGGTCGCCCGCCTTCATCGGCAGGCGTAGCACCAGTGCACCCAGGAACGGTTTGTCCAGTATCAGGCGCGTGCGTGCCGCACTCAGTTTGGTTTCAATGTCGGCTGACATGGCCCGTGACTACGCGTCGTAAAGCATGACGTCCGCGACATTCTTGGCCCAGTTGGCAAACTGCGGCACGGCAAAGATCTTTTCGCCAATGGCGCGGTGCATGTCCGATACCAGCATCACACCCATCTCGCGTTGCGGGAAGCGGCCGGCATAGTCGAGGATATGCCCCAGTGCTTCGTTGGCGTTGTCGCTGTCCTGCGCACGAATGGAGCGCCCCACCAGTGCTGCCGCCACCGCGTATTGCAGGTCGGTCTCTTTTGGCACCGGTACTGACTCGTCACCACTGGTGATGGCATCGATGTCCGGCAGGTTGTCGAGGTTGTCGACGAAGGCCTTGAGCTCAATGCCGGCCGCCGGGCCGACACACGCCTGCAGTGCGCCCAGTAACAGATCGGTTTTGTGCTCGAACTTCTTTAATGCTCGGTGAGCAAACTCCCACGAGCGCGGCGACGGGAATGCCACCGGGTTGTGCGCCGGATCGAAATCAAACAGCAGCTCCGGGCGAAAGCGTAGAAAGGCAATGACACGTTCATCGATATCATTTTTGTAGGCCCAGAGCACCCAGTCATCGAGATGGGTTTCGAATTCAAGATGGGAGAAGCGATTGGCCAGTGGCGCCGGCATACTGTAGGTGACACCGCGATCGCCCTGGCGGTTGCCGGCGGCAAAAATCGCCCAGCCTGCCGGTACCCGATACTCACCCAGGCGCCGGTCCAGAATCAGCTGATAGGCCGCAGCCGATACTGTGGGTGCAGCAGAGGTGATTTCATCGAGAAACAGGATGCCTTTATTGCCATGGCGTTTACTGTCCGGCAGCATCGCTGGCACGGCCCATTCAACCGTATTCTCCGAGCGAAACGGGATGCCGCGCAGGTCAGACGGTTCCATTTGTGACAGACGGATATCGATGACCGGTGCGTTATGCCGTTGACCGATTTCCTGGATGATTTGTGACTTGCCGACACCGGGCGGACCCCAGAGCATTACCGGGGTGTGATGTCCCTTTTCGGTGCTGAGAAATTCACCGTCAAGGATGGCAAGTATCTGGGCTGGACGCATAACTACTCCGTCGAAAATCCGTTAGCAATGGTGCAAACCGCCAATTCTACAATTTCTGGTAGATTAAGTGGTATGGCAATACGCTTATAAAGTATAGGCCGATAGTGACCGAGTAAAGCTACAGTTGGCGGGAGAGCAGGCAATGGGTCAGGAAATCGCCCAGGAACATTTCAACAAGCACGATTTCGCGGAGTTTGAACAACGACTGCGCGAGGAAACGGCGTTGCTTCGCGACTGGTTCGACACCGGCCGGTTTGCCGAGTCCGGGCAAACCGGTGGTTATGAAGTCGAGGCCTGGCTGATCGACGATCAGTGCTTTCCGGCACCGATCAACAAGGCGTTCCTGGCCCAGGCCAACAGTCCGTTGGTGGTGCCGGAGCTCTCCACCTTCAATATCGAGATAAACAGCACGCCAAGATTGCTGCACGGCCCTGCACTGTCGCGGATGGAGGCGGAGCTGGAACAGACATGGGCCTTTTGTCGGGACAGCGCTCGGACGCTCGACGCCGGCGTGCTGATGATTGGCATACTGCCGACCGTGCGTGAGCAGGACCTGACCCTTGATCATATTTCGCACATGACCCGCTATCGTGTCCTCAATGAGCAGTTGATGCGGCTACGCCGTGGCTATCCATTCGAGCTGGACATTGCCGGGCGTGAGTCGCTCACCATGACACATCCGGATGTGATGCTAGAGGCAGCGGCTACTTCGTTCCAGATTCATCTCAAGGTTTCGCTGGCACAGTCAGTGCGATATATGAACGCGGCGATGATCGTCTCAGCACCGATGGTGGCACTCTGTGCCAACTCACCTTACCTGTTTGGTCATGACCTGTGGGACGAGACCCGGATCCCGCTATTCGAACAGGCAGTGTCGGCGCGTTCACCGAAATCCCGCTGGTCGGACCGGGTCACTTTCGGTCACGGATATATACAGCGCTCGTTGTTCGAGTGTTTCGAGGAAAACATCGTGCGCCATCCGGTGCTGTTGCCCGAACGCATGGAAGGATCGCCGGATCGGCTCAGCCACCTGGTATTGCACAACGGCACCATCTGGCGCTGGAATCGGCCATTGATCGGCTTTGATGCCAACGGTGAACCGCACTTGCGTATCGAACACCGGGTAGTGCCATCGGGACCAAGCGTAGTCGACACCATTGCGAACGCCGCATTCTTTTTCGGTTTGGTTCATAATCTGGCCAACCAGGACAAGGCACCGGAAAGCCTGCTGCAATTTGGCCAGGCGCGCGCCAACCTGTACCTGGCTGCGAAGCAGGGGCTGAATGCCCAACTGGAATGGATGGGCCAGCATCAGGTACCCGTCCAGCGACTGTTGCGAGAGGTATTGTTGCCAATGGCGCGCCAAGGCCTGGAGCAGCAGGAGTTCGATGCTGCCGATATCGATCACTATCTTGATGTGATCGCGCAACGCCTGGATAGCTGGTGCAATGGTGCCGCTTGGCAGCGGGCGTGGGTGGAAAAACACGGCGCTGACATGCAGGCACTGACCGCTGCCTATGCCGAGCAACAGGAAACCGGCCTGCCGGTTCATCAGTGGCAGATTTAATTGAAAACCAATCTATCAGGCAGAACAGACCATGCTGAACGTAATTGAGAGCCTGCCGGAAGGTATTCTGGAACTGGAGGCCCATGAGCTGCATCAGGTGCTGGCCGGCCCAACGCTGATCCACCTTCCGGGCCGACGCCAGGAACCGTTGTTTGTTTCAGTGCTGTTGCACGGTAATGAAGATACCGGTTGGCAGGCCATGCGCGCATTGCTAAGAAAATTGCAGGGTCAGGAGCTGCCGCGTGCACTGTCACTGTTTATCGGCAACATAGCTGCGGCCAAGGTGCGCCAGCGTTTTCTCGAGGGCCAGCCGGATTACAACCGGGTCTGGGAAGATGTGCCGGGAAACGAGGCGCTGCCCGAGCGCAGAATGATGCAACAGATTGTCGACGATCTGCGTGCACGCAAGGTGTTTGCGTCGGTCGATGTGCACAACAATACGGGGCTGAATCCACACTACGCCTGTGTGCGAGTGCTCGAGGAACACCACCTGCACCTGGCAACCCTGTTCTCGCGCACGGTGGTCTATTTCCGCACTCCGGCGGGTGTACAAACAGCGCCGTTTGCGGAGATCTGTCCGTCGGTCACCATCGAGGCGGGGCAGGCCGGTCAAACGCACGGGTTTGAACACACACTCGCGTTCATCGACGCCTGCCTGCACCTGTCACACCTGCCGGATCATCCGGTGCCGGCACATGACATTGACCTGTACCACACAGTTGCGATCTGCAAAGTACCTCCCGAGGCCAGTTTCGGGTTTGGTGGCGACCGCTGTGATCTCAATTTTGTCGAAGATCTTGATCATCTGAATTTCCGCGAACTGCCCGTCGGTACTACGCTTGCCCGAATACCGGGTGACGAGCTCATGCTGGTGGTGCGTGACGAAAGTGGTGAGGAAGTGACTGCACGATATTTCGAGCTCGCCGATGGTGAGCTCAGAACGACGCTGCCGTTTATGCCGTCAATGCTGGCGATGGATGAAACCGCGATCCGACAGGACTGCCTGTGTTACCTGATGGAGCGACATCCGGGGTTATGAGATTCCCCGATGAATAAGTTTCGTCTGGTACTGTTTCCCGACGATGCAGAGTCCCAGGCACCGGATCGAAAACGGTTGTTTGATGGATTGCTATCGGCAGGACTGATCGGCTCGGCGCCAGCATCCGACGCCAATATTTATCACCCCGGTGAACGGTTTATGACGTTGTTAATCTTTCTTGGCTGCTCGCCGACGGTATCGATGGCTGATGATCCGGATCATGACAACAATCCCAACCAGTACTACGTCGAGTTTCCGGCGGCCACGCCGGAGATTACTGTTATCCAGGACACGAGCAAGGTATCACCCAGGTGCCCGAAATGCGGCAAGGCCAACTCCAACTGGTATTCACCACTCACGTCTGCCGGGGAAATGCGTGAGTGTGTTCAATGCGGTCTGCAAGCGAAGGCCTATGAGTGGAACTGGCGTCATCGGCTGGGCTTTGGCCGGGCATGGATCAACATCTGGGGCGTACATGAAGGAGAGGCGGTGCCCGGTGATAAATTGCTGGAAACGCTGGAGAAGTTGACCGGTCTGGTCTGGAACTATGCCTACTGTCGAAGCTAGCGAGGTGTCACGACTGCAACACACTGGTAACATCGGCTGGCTGTGCGTCAGCTCGCGGGAGAGAACCAATGACCAATAATAATCAGAATAACAAACACTGTATTGAGATCTACGAACCGGAGGATTACGACGGACCGATACCGTTGTGCGCGTTTTCAGTCGGGATCATTGACGGACCTGAGCGCACCAAGGCGTACTTGCTGGAGTTGGCCGAGCCGCTTACGATCGAAGCATTCACCTGCACCCAGTTGGTCGTACGTCCGCGTCACAACGATCCCATTGAGCGGGTGGCGACCAGCCCTTGCACCGTCGTTATTTATTGCGTGAATCCGGAATGTGCACTGGATGCCGGATCCGAATACAAATACACCGGTATCGTCAATTGGGGCATCGGCAAGATCCATCCGATTCAGAACGGCGATCACTAGCCTATTCGTCAGTCAACGCGTTCAGGAACTCGACGGCACCGGCGAAACGATGACCAGGTATTTTCGAACAGGCCCTGGCAATCGCTTCTGACATCGACTCGGGCACGGTCTTGTTATAGTTAGTCAGGGGTCGGTAGGGTCTCGTTGACAAATCAGCCAGAGATTTCACCTTTCCGTACGGCAGTTTTCCGCTAAGCAGGTAGTACAGGGTAACGCCGGCAGCGTAAATGTCTGCCCTCGAATCCGTGCCACTGCGGGTAAAAGACTCCGGCGCCAGGAATAACGGGTTCAACACCTGCAGGGCTTTTTCCGGGCCCTGACCCAGCCAGTAGCGAATTCGATGGCTATCGAAACTGAGCAGGTGAACGGTTTTATTTTTCTTGTTCAGGATAAAGTTTTCCGGTCGTATATCCCGGTGGACGATGTGCTGCTGGTGAATGTGTTCCAGAAAATCCAGCATTTGCCGGGCAACCAGCTTCACCTCCCCCAATGACAGCTTTCCTTTACGACTGACACGTGCGTGCAGGTTTTCGCCGTCTACCGGTTGCAGTACCGAGTAAAGCGCTGAACGCCGGCCGCGAGCTATGGTCGCCGGCTGTGCCATCACCGGGTGCGTGATCTGGCGCGAGAGCCACTCATCACGCACAAAACAATCTACCAGCTCATTGCCACTCATGAATGCCGGGTCGGCAAACTTCAACAGTACAGTTGAATCATCAAGCTGGTCTTCGGCTACGTAATAATGGGCAAGTCGACCCTTGCGCCGTCGCTTGTTGATGCGAAATCCGTCGATCGTCTGGCCGTCCGTCGGCAGGACACCGGCGACCGGGTAATGACGCGTCATGCCAACATCGTTATTGGCGTCAGGTAGTTGATCGATCCGTGCCACCGCTATGCTGACGCGCGAAACGGCACCTTTTTTTATTGCCAGGTCGGCCATGGCCTCTGACATGCGCCCGGCACTGTGCTGTCCGACCAGGGTGCTGACGATTGCGCTGCCATCGAGCAGCTTGTGTGTAGCGTGATTGGCAATGACGACAGTATCTCCCTTGCGCAGACCAATGCAGCGAAAATCCATGTCGATTTCATTTTCGATGCCGCAAGCACGTGTCAGGACAGGATCCTGGTTCAGGCGCGGTTGAGTGTGATCACTGGTGAGCTGCTGCAAACGACCGTCACGGAACAACCAGATACGGTTGTTGCCGACATGACCAATGAAAAGATGTGCGCCCTGGATGACCACGGCCGAGAGTGTCACGATATGTCGGTTGTAGACGTCAGCTCGTACAGACTTGTTCACCTTGTCGAATCCGGCACGAATCGATTCTTCAGCAGACCAGTATTCCGGTACCTGCAGGTATTGTTGCCGGAAGCTGGAAAGCACTGCTTTCTCCGGTTCATCGTCGGAATTGCCGGCAAGTTCCGATACCGCCAGCAGCGCACCGTAAAACGGCGTATCTTCTGGTGCCAGCCGTTCCATGAGAGCGGCTGAGCCGAGATTGTTGAGGGTGCCCTGGCGATTGCCGAGGGCGACATCAATTACCAGTCGATTCATGCGTTTCCGGTTTTCTCGTTATCCATTTGGTTATATGCTGCCAGATCTACTTAATGCGTCGTACCCGAATACTAGTACCATTCAGTGTGATGTTGGCGCTTTTTCTGTTTTCCGTCACGAGTTCTTTCGGTATCGGCGAGATAGTGATTGGCGGCAGCGTCTTTGCTGCTGACGCGCCGCCGAAGGAAACGTCGGTAGATCAGGGCGATCCTGCAGAAATGTATGCCACTGCCCCTGTTAGCGATAATGATCCCTATCAGCGATTGAACAAAAGTGTGTTCTCCTTCAACGACGGCCTGGATCGGTACTTCTTTGAACCGGTTGCACGTGGTTATGCTGCTGTCATGCCAAACGTGGCGATGCGCGGAGTGACCAACTTTTTCAATAACCTGGAAGAGCCACGGATCGTCATGAATGGCATGCTCCAGGGGAAATTCACCCAGGCGGTAGGCGATACCCTCAGGTTTCTGATCAATACCACGGTGGGCATAGGCGGGTTGTTTGACGTCGCCAGGCATGCCGGGTTGCCGCGCCACGAGGAGGATTTTGGCCAGACGCTGGCCGTCTGGGGCGCAAAAGAGAGCTCGTATTTCGTGATACCACTGCTTGGGCCCAGCAGCCTGCGCGATGCCACCGGCCAGGTGGTGGACTTCTTTACCTATCCCTTGCTCTACTACCACGATGCCACGGTGAAATGGGCCATGTACGGACTGCTGCTGATCAACCAGCGTGCGAATCTGCTGACGGCAACGGACGTGCTCTCCGAGGCGGCGGGTGAGGATCGCTATGAATTTACACGCGAGTTCTATTTCCAGAATCGCAAAAACCAGATCTACGACGGTAATCCGCCAATCGAGTTGCCATACATGATTGATGAAGCCCCCGGCGCTACGCCGCCCGAAGGCGGGAACCGGTGATGCGCTGGGTAATCCTGTGCTCGGTATTTCTGGCCGTGCCGGCGTCGGCAGCCCCGTGCCGGCGTCGGCAGCCAGCAACTGGCCGAAGGAGCTCGTTGAGCAGGGGGTCGCCATTCGGGTGCGGCCAAATACGTCGCTGCAAATGGCGGCGTTCTACGAAGCGCGCGGGTTTCCCGCTTCTGCGCTGACGGAGTTGAAATCCGCCTGCTTCATGACCGTCGGCGTCCGCAACGAGCGCGAGCAAATACTGTGGCTTGAGCCGAAGCGCTGGAACCTGACCGACGCAGACGGCAAGAAGGTAGAACTGATCGACTACGCCCATTGGAACCGCTTGTGGCAGCAGCACCGGGTGCAACCCTCCGCCCGTACCGCGTTTCGCTGGACCCAGCTGCCGGAATCGCGGGATTTGCACCCCCACGAACCGGTGGGTGGCAATATCTCCTTCAAACCGGGCAAGGGCCCCTATACCCTGGCCATGGGATTTCGGCTGGGTCCCGACAAGGCCGGGGAAGAGGTCCGGATCCGGGTTTCCGGGCTCACCTGTTCCGGCCAATCGGACTGATTTTTTTGCCTTTTTCCCTTCCAACAGCGTGAATTCAGCGTTACAATCCGCCGCCGCTCCGGTCTGTTTGGCCGGATAAAAGATTTTTTTAAGGAGCAATTTAGATGGTGACCATTCGTCTGGCCCGTGGAGGCGCCAAAAAACGGCCGTACTACCGCCTGGTAGTGTCCGATCGTCGTCGCACTCCGCGCGCACGTGCCCTCGAGTACGTCGGGTTTTTCAACCCCAGAGCAACGGAAGGGGAAGAGCGTCTGCGCCTGGAGCACAGGGTGCACAGCCCTCTGACCGCGTTGCCAGCCTGCTGAAGCAAGGCTAGCGCACATGTCCGAACCGGCGTTGCCGGCGGACTGGGTAGTACTGGGAAAGATAGCGGGCGTCCATGGCGTCCGCGGGTGGGTCAAGGTCGAATCCCATACCCGTCCCAGAGAAGCAATATTTGAATACGGTTCCTGGCAAGTTGGAACCCGAGACGGCTGGAAAACGGTAAATCTGATATCCGGCCGGCCCCAGGGCTCCGGTCTCGTTGCTCACCTGGAAGGCATTGCTGATCGTGATCAGGCGCGATTGCTGATCGGTGCAACGATCGCAATCTCGCGTGAGCAGATGTCACCGGCGAAAGCGGGCGAGATTTACTGGATTGATCTCGAAGGTTGCGAAGTGATCAACCGTGAGGGAGACAGCCTGGGCGTGGTCAGCCACTTGCTCGAAACCGGCGCCAACGATGTACTGGTGGTGCAAAACGGGGGCGAGCGACTGATTCCCTACGTAGGGGATTTTATCGACGAGGTTGATCTGGAACACAAAGTGATCCGGGTTGATTGGGACAAGGATTTTTAATGCATTCATTGTGAATGCAACTAGCGAAACTGGAGTGAGACGTGATGACTGACATCATTCGTCAATTGGAAGCAGAACAAATTCAGGATCTTTCAGTACCGGACTTTGCGCCGGGCGATACGGTCGTGGTTCAGGTGAAAGTGCGTGAAGGTGATCGCGAGCGCTTACAGTCCTTTGAGGGGCTGGTGATTGCGCGCCGCAATCGTGGCGCCAACTCGTCGTTTACCGTTCGCAAGATTTCGTACGGTGAAGGCGTTGAGCGTGTATTCCCGCTGTACAGCCCGAACGTTGCCAGCGTTGAAGTCAAACGCCGTGGTCGTGTACGCCGCGCCAAGCTTTACTATCTGCGTGATCGTACCGGCAAGGCTGCACGTATCCGCGAAAAGATCTAGCACAGATCGGGCTCAGTCCCGTCTGACTCTGAAGGGCGCCAATGGCGCCCTTTTTTGTTTGTGCGACGGTTGGCCTTGTTCGCGAAACCCGGTTATGTTCAATTACGATCTAACATTCCGGATCAACCGTTAACCCATAGACGAAGCGGCATGTCACGTCCCTACCAGCTTATTTGTACCTTATTGCTAGCGATCGCAACGCATCCCTTGGCGGTTGTTGCCGCATCGCCCGATTACGATCCCTTCCCTGTTGTCGAGTCACTGGTGGTGGGCGGTGCCCGTGGGCTGGCGCTGCAATATATCGACAAGCATCAGGGTCCGGAGCAGGATCTTGATCGATGGGAGCAATGGGAGCGTCTGCGGGTCAGGCTATACCAGGACAACCGGGAATGGGCTGCTGTTAGTGCGCGCGTATCGAAATTACCTGCCGAGGCCCCCGAAACGTTAACTCAATGGCTGGTGACCGAGGCCGCCGAGGCGGAACTCAATCTCGGCAATGCAGCTGTCGCGCGCCGATACCTGAGGCAACTTATCTGGAAAACAACGTCCACTGACAAGCAGCTGGCAAAATGGCGCCGCCTGGTCATTCGCAGCTACCTGGTCGAGGGCCGAATCGATGATGCCCAGACGGCAATATTGCGATACAAGGCAGACTATCGGGCAACCAGTGATGCATGGCAGGTGCTGCATGCTCGTGTCGCGCTTCGGGCAGGCGATTATCCCCGCGCCATCAATTTGCTGGCAGATGTCCAGACCATGGATGCGCAATTGCTCAGGCTCTATGCTGCATTACAGGGCGAGATCGACAAACCCGAAGTCGTAGGCAGGCGTTGTCGGCAGCTGGCCGCAAAACCACGCTTGTCTACTGAACAACAGCAACAGCTGTGGGTGCTGGCCGCGGCAGCGGCGCGACGCAGCAGCAACCAACAACAGGTCGCGGCATTTCTTGAGCTGGCACTGAATGCCGATTACCGGGATACCCCGTCGGATCCGTTTTTTGCATTGACCCCGGACCAGCTGTGGCAGGCTTACGTGGAACTGGCGGATGCTATGGGTAACAAGGAGCGTTTGTTGGTCGGCAATGACGCGCCGTGGCTGGAAAAGGCAGACTCTCTCGCCAAAACCGATCCGGTTACCAGCCGGTCACTTTATGCATTCCTGGCCACGCGGGCAGCCAGCGAGGAGATGCGAAATATCGCGCATCAACGGTTGAACGCTTCACTGCTTGCTGAAGACAAGGCCGCGGTTGCCCGTGCATTGTATGCACGATCAAAAGACTATATTGCGGAAAAAGACATCCCCGACGCGGTGCGCTATCAACTGGCAATCGAGGCCTTGAAGGTGCGAGACATTGAGCTGGCTGCGCGATGGATGAGGGATTTGCAGCAGCCACCTGCTGGCGCCGACAAGGCCGAGTGGATGTTGCGGCGCGCACGTACTTTGATATACGCAGGCGAAACCGGTTCAGCGATCGATCTGCTTGAAGAAATGCTTCGCGGCCAGGAACAGCTCGATGCACCGGCAGCGAAACGGATTATTCAGGTGCTCTTTGATTTGCAGGCCGTGCGGGAGCACGCCTCGTCCATTTCGCTGATGGAAGCGGTCTATCAAAAAACGACCGCCGACGCTGTGCGCCGTGAGTTACTTTACTGGATGGCAGAATCCAGGGACGCGTTGGGAGACCATGCGCAGGCGGCAGAACTGTACTTGCGCTCCGCGACACTTGGGCAACCCAGGGGCGCAGATATGTGGGGCCAAAGTGCCCGGTTTCAGGCGGCGGAATCTCTCGGTAAAGCCGGCCTCGTGGCCGATGCGCGAAACATATTTGAGCAGTTGTTACGGTATACTGATGATGCCAAGCGTCGCGCGCTGATTGAGCGTAAACTGCAGCAACTATGGCTAATAGAAAACCGCGCTACAACACAGTAATGGATCTGCCGTTCGGACGGGTCGCAATCGTGGCCGATGCCAACGGGCTGTCTTCAATCGATCTGGTGTCAGGGAAAACGCCACTACAGTCACCAGACAATCCTTCGGCCCGCAAGATTTGTCGGGCACTGCGCCAGTATGTTCGCGAGCCCATGACCCGTTTTGATCTGCCGTTAAATGTCATTGGCACCGAATTTCAGAAGAAAGTCTGGCGCGAGCTGGAAAAAATTCCTCCCGGCAAACCCTTGACCTACGGTGCGCTGGCCAAACGGCTGAAGACATCTGCGCGTGCCATTGGCGGGGCCTGTCGTGAAAATCCGGTGCCGATTATTGTGCCGTGTCATCGTGTCACGGGCGCGACTGATCGCGGCGGCTACATGGGTCAGACACGTGGTCGGGCGGTCCAGATGAAGGACTGGCTGTTATCCCATGAAGATCTCGACTGATCCGCGAATAGAACAATTTCTGGATGTGTTGTGGACCGAGCAGGGTCTGAGTCGCAACACCCTTGATGCCTACGGCCGGGACCTGGATCAGTTCACACTCTGGCTGAAGCCAGGACAGGTAGATCTGATGCAGGTGTCGCGCGAGGATATCCAGCGCTACCTGTCAGAGTGCGCTGCGCGCGGGGTGATGCCCCGGACGACCGCGAGGCAGTTATCATCGCTGCGTCGTCTCTATCGCTATCTCTTGCGTGAAGAAAAGATCGACCGCGATCCCACCGCCGAAATTGAATCCCCCCGGCTGGGTCGACCATTGCCCAAGAGTCTCAACGAGGAAGAGGTCGACAAATTACTGGCCACGCCGGCGCTGGGGAGTTCACTGGGTTTGCGTGATCGCGCCATGCTTGAGACGTTATACGCGACCGGGCTGCGCGTTACCGAGCTGGTCGGGCTGGCACTATTTCAGCTCAATCTTGATCAGGGAGTTGTCAAGATTATTGGCAAGGGCAGCAAGGAGCGACTGGTGCCGTTGGGCGAAGAGGCTGCGTTCTGGTTGAGTCGTTACCTGCGGGAAGGTCGGCCGGGACTGGTCAGAGGTAAAAGCACCGATGCGGTGTTTCCAAGCAATCGCGGACAGGCGATGACGCGCCAGGCGTTCTGGCACAGCATCAAACGCTATGCCCGGGCTGCAGGCATAAACAAATCGATCTCCCCGCATACCCTGCGCCACGCCTTTGCTACCCATCTGGTCAATCACGGCGCCGACCTGCGGGTGGTGCAGATGCTGCTTGGCCATTCGGATCTGTCTACGACCCAGATCTATACGCAAGTCGCCCGTGAACGCCTGAAGCAACTGCACGCGGCGCATCACCCGCGCGGCTAGCGCAATTAACCGGATAAGGCTGGCGAACCTAGACGCGTGCCGGGCTGAGTACCCGTGAGATCTCCTTGTATACCTGGTCGACCGTAATCGCCTTCAGGCAGACATTGTCTTCACAGGCAGTCTTGCGATGATTTGCCGCGCTGACACATGGAGAACACGCGAGTCCGGCGTAAATCGGTGTGAAGTTGCCCAGGGAACCGTACAGGCTGGGAGTTTCCGGGCCAAACAGGACAAACGTTGGCATGTCAGTAATCGAGGAAAAATGGCCCGGTCCGGAATCGTTGGTCACCATCAGGGTCGCGATGGAGTACAGAACCGGAAGATCTGTCAGCTTGAGTTTGCCGGCGAAATTGATGCAGCGATCCCGATCGATAGCGCGGCTCATGCCTTCCGCCTCATCCCGTTCACTTGGTGCACCAGTCAGGAGCAACAGCACATCGGGATACGCATCGAGTACTTCCTGGGCCAGTTGTACATAACGCTCGGGCATCCATCGGCGTTGGACCAGTAGTTCGCTGGCGTTAGGATTCACCAGGACAATACGATGTTTTTCCGAGTCGTAGTCCGGGTAGCACTCCCTGACCAGGGCGTGCATGGTGCGTTGGGCGGCGGCATCGATCTCTGCCTTGCGAAGCTTGATGTCGTCATCCGTGATCAGTGTCTTGGAGTAGGGCGTCTCCTCGTGATCACTGGTCAGGGCGTTGGTCAGGGCGACAAAATTCTTGGCGATGTGAATGTGCGGATTATAGGCAACCCGATGCGTCAGCATTTCACCGCGATACAGTCCCTCGTTATGAAAGCCGTAGTACCCGACTCGGTTGGTAGCACCGGAGAAACCGGTGAGCAGCGCTGTGTAGCGCGAAAACAGTTCCAGGTCGATGACGCTGTCAATGCGTTGTTCACGTGTCCACCAGAAGAAGCGCAGGGTATCGAACGCAAGCAGGAACAGGTTGCTTTCGCGGATGGTGAATATGTTTTCGTCCGGGATCGTGCCAAGCAGTTTCAGGCTGGCCTTGTTCGATTCGAAAATAGTAAAGAACAGTTCCGCACCGGCATCGTGTTTGATCTTCTGCATTGCCGGGTCGACCAGGATCGCGCTGCCCATTTCCGATAGCTCGATGAACAACACCCTTTTCGGCATGGCGCGCGTGGGCTGACTCAAACGATCCATTAGCTTGACGATGCCGGTGGCGATGAATGTCAACGGGACACCCGCGTAGTAGTCAATCTTTCGCATCAGGTCGACGTTCATCGAGTTGCTCCGGGTTTCTTATGGCGGCTGATCAGGAAAAAGTACATGCCTGGCATGGAGGCAGCGACCAGCATCAGGCCGTAGATCAGGGACATGGAAAGAACCTCTGCTTTCTCCGCCCCGATCAGCAGGAACAGTCCGATCATACCCGTCTCCCGAACACCCCAACCTGCCAATGACACCGGCACAATAGTAAGCAGTATTACTGGCGGCACAACAACGAGATATATCAACAAGCCGTAGTCCAGACCAATCGACCGGCCAATCAGATAGACGGTCATCATCGACAACAGGTGAATAATGACCGAGAGCGCGGTCTGCAGAGTTATTGTCCTACCGCTACGGTAGACCGTGCGTATGCGATGCGACAGGTCGTGAATCAACTTGGTGACACGGTTGCTGGCAAGCCAATTCACGTCGCCCAACAGGGTGAGTACGAATACGCCAGCGAAACCGAACAAGGCCATGGCGATAATGGCATAGTGCACCGCCGGGTTGTCTTGCAGGAAGATCGGGTTAACGGAAATTGCGATGAGGTTGAGCAAGAGCAGGCCGAGCAGGCCGACGATGCGGTCAATAAAGACGCCATAGAAGGCTTCGCGCTTGCCGGCACCCACCTTGGCAGCTTCGAGTACACGTAACGCATCGCCACCGATGCTGGTGGGCAGAGCCTGGTTAAAAAAGGTGCCTTTGAAATAACTGCGAATATAGAAACCCGATTTCTCGCCGAAACCAAGCTCGTGCATGATCATGTACCAGCGCAACGAGGCAACCAGAGCGCTCAGTATTTGCAGGGCCAGTGCCGGTACCAGTAGCCACGGGTTCAGGGAACCCACCACACCCAGGACTTCGCGGAAATCTACAGCGCGAAAAATGAGAACGAACAGCCCGAGCGAGACCAGGAGCTTGATACCATGCCGCATGAGTTTGCTTGCGAAGCTAGGCTCGGTATCGCGGTTGGATTGATTGGTTGTGCTCACGTGACGATTTGTACTCGAACCATTTAACGGTAATTCTGCCTGTCTCTGGTATAGTCGCGGGCATGGCATCAATCAGGCCCCTGCGCGATGCGCCATACCAGAAAGCCCGGGTGGTTCAGAATCGTCTGAGATCTTTGATCCTGGCTCGGCCGACCCCTGTTTGCGCGGGATTATACGGGATATAAAAGCTATTTCATAACCAGTCGCCCTCGACAATCAAGTCAGGATTTCAATTGGCCCGCGCCTTGCCGTGGCTTTGGCCTCTGTTGCTGATAGTGCTCATTGGCAACGTACTTGGCTGGTTGACGGTAGGTGTGCATCCAGACGAGGCTTATTACTGGATGTGGTCAGAGCGGTTGCAGGCAGGTTATTTCGACCACCCACCTATGGTTGCGTGGATCATCCGCTTGTTCACCGAGATATTTGGTGACCATGCCTGGGTTATACGCTTGCCCGCAGTCATGGCCATGTTGGCAATTAGTGGTTCAGTCTATGCCATTGCGCGGGACGCGTTTCCTGAGCGCCAGGTTGCCGGCTGGATGGCGCTACTGGTTGCCATCAGCCTGCCGCTGTATCAGGTCGGCTTCCATATCATCACGCCCGATGCGCCATACCTGTTTTTTACTTCACTGGCTTACCTGGCCCTGTACCGAGCACTCACGGCTGACCGCCGCTGGTGGCTGGCAGTAGGGTTGTTTGGTGGATTGTCCCTGCTGAGCAAATACATCGCAGTATTGTTTCCGTTGGGACTGTTCCTGGCATTGCTGCTCAGTCGAAAGGGTCGAGAGATATTGCTCACGCCCTGGCCTTATGTCGCGGCGGCTATTGCCGCAGTGCTGTTCAGCCCGGTGGTCTACTGGAATGCACAGCACGAGTGGGTCTCGTTCCTGTTCCAGCTGGGTCACGGCATTAACGTGAAACAGGAGGCATCAATCATCAACGTGATCCTGTTTCTCGCGAGCCAGCTCGCTGTCGCCATGCCCTGGACCCTGATCGCGATGATCTTTGCAGCGGTGCGCAGCCCCCGTCTTGTGTCTGTTGCATCACCGGTGCCCGAGGTGCTGGCGTTAGGATTCGCAGTCCCGATTGTTTTCTTTTCGCAGTGGCGCCCATTGGCCAGCCGCTGCCTACATACCCGGGTCGGTGCTGCTCGGCGGCATACTCGGTCACTGGCTGAACGCCGGCAAGGTCGGGATGGCGACCGGAAACACGTGGCGACGAAACTGGCCAGTGGTGGCAGTTCTACTTGCCTGCGTGTTTTCGGTTGCATTCGCCAACGTCGCCCGATATCGGGTGAACACGCAGTTGGCCAATACCTTTGGCTGGCCGGAACTGGGCACAACAGTGCAGCGCGTTTTTGATCGAGAAAGCGCCAGTGGCGAGTGCGTCATCGCCTCCCAGTACTGGGGTTTGTCGGCCGCCATTGCCTTTGCGTTGAACAGGCCACATCAGGTGGTCGTGTTACCCGGCGGCAGAATTTCCCAGTATGATTTATGGCGCAAGGAAGACGAGTCTGTTTCAGCGCGTGAGCCGTGCGTACTGGTCGCCTTGTCTGATGATAGCGCCGACTTTCCCCGCGTGAAAACCACGGGCGCTGATCAGCAGTGGCAGCTGGATCGCGTTCATGTGATGGAATCGCCTGTACGGACACGCTGGGCCGGAATTTATATCCGCGCGGATATAAAGGCCGACTAGTGGAAGCCCTCGTCAATCTGAACCGTGCCGTGTTCTTCTGGATCAACCAGGATGCCGGTCATCATTACCCCTGGCTGGATTGGTTGATGATTTTTCTGTCCGATGC
>Ga0111141_111_pt1 | contig 56046 bp, 66 predicted proteins | sample DeeMarSeWOR28_12_FD_80396 | JGI IMG/M metagenome (GOLD analysis project Ga0111141, IMG submission 80396) | Acidithiobacillales bacterium SG8_45 | reverse complement strand
GCGGTAAAACCGATCACTACCGGGTATGGCACGATCTCGATAAATCGACCAAAGCGGGCAAGTCCCATCAGCACCAAAATAACGCCCGCCAATAAACCGCTGATAAGCAACCCGCCGAAACCGTACTGGTGCACTATCGGCAGGAGTACCACAACGAACGCAGCGGTTGGTCCGGAAATATTGACCTGGGACCCGCCACCAAGGGCAATGACGAGGCCGGCAACAATTGCTGTGTACAGACCATGCTGGGGTGGTACGCCAACCGCAATTGCCAGTGCCATTGATAACGGCAGCGCGATAACGCCGACCGTCAGGCCAGCCAATATGTTTGACCGAATGCTCGATAGTGAGCGTTCGTTTTTCAAAGACTCGGATAGCGCGGAGAACATAATTTAACCGCCGGATGCCACAATTGTGACGGAAATAGTGAATATCCTGTTTTTTGTCGCGAAAACTTCTATCGTACCTGTGACGTCGCGACGAGAAACACGTCAGTACAGGTGCTACGCATACCAACACAGCCTGTAGTGCGACTTGCTGTACCGACAGCCGGGACGCCACTGCCGTTCACGGGTCTCTGTTCATAATTCGCCCGCACTCGTGCCGGGTTGGATTTTGACCCGGGTTTATTGGTCCCTGCGACCCAATAATACTACTGTGCCACGGGCGACGAAATAATAGAATGCGATCCAGACCACTGCACACCAAATCCATCCGGCAACATTGGGCATCATCAACCAGCCTTGACGGGTAACTGGTAAGTTCAATTTGTAAAGAGGCCACCACGGAATCGCGTTGATCGCAAACCAGTTCACACGATCGTTAAATTCAGCGAAAGTAAATGGCAAAATTATAAAAAGTGCAGTGTGGGCGACGGAAAATAATAGAAACAGCTGGATCGTCTTTTTTTCCACTTCTATCATGTTCAGACACCAGAAATAGCAGAGCCAGTTCGTTTAGACTTGTGACCAATACGGTTGGCGGCTGACCCCATGGGTCAAACACATCTTCCGGTCTACGTTGCACCCACCCGGCACGCATTCCGACTGACATTGCACCGAGACAATCAAAAGAATTGCCGGAGATTAACCAGGCGCGTTCCGAAGAGGTACCGGTCCGTTTGAGCGTTTCGACAGGGTAGCCAGAGCAATTTGCCGCTGAGCTGCATGATCAGCAGGCTGGTGGTGAAATGCAGCAACTCGCCGTCGGGTAATTCGCAGAAATAATGATCGGCGGCACTGTGGTAAGGCTGAACAGCGCCAGCAGGATCCCCGCTATTCTGAAGATGACGGTCGGACGCACGTTACCTAGAAACCCAGTCGGGTAGCGCCGGAATCGGTGGACACGTGAATCGCAAACACCTGGATTGGCGACGCCCTATTCTAACCTCATTGACCCGTTAACGAATCAGGATTACCGATTGCAGTGCCCCATGCCCGGCGCTGCCAGATGGGCTGAATTCCTCAATTTAGCCAAAATAACCCACCTTTCTCGAAATACTTGCAGATGATAATGATTCCTATTATCATACATATATTACTAAACCTTTATTTAAGAATTTACTAATCCTGGATCCATACCAACCGATGAAAACCAATACACTTTTCGCCCTGTCACTCATTCTGCTGAGCCCGCTGGCAATTGCAGCGACACCAGAATACAAGCTGGTCATTTCCAACCATCGCTTTCAACCGTCGGAAATTACGATCCCGGCAAACACACGAGTCAAACTTGAGGTCGTAAACGAGGATAAAACCCCGGAAGAATTTGAAAGCGCCTCCCTGCACCGTGAAAAGATCATCGGTGGTTTGCAGACCGGCATCATCAATATCGGCCCCCTGTCACCGGGTGTCTACGAATTTGTTGGCGAGTTCCACGAAGAAACGGCCAAGGGCCGCATTATCGTCAAGTAGCTGAGGTCACTTTATGTTCGGTACGGCAATTATCGTATTCCGCGAGGTACTGGAGGCGGCATTGATCGTTGGTTTGGTCCTGGCGGCAACCCGCGATGTTGCGGGTCGTCTTCGCTGGGTCAGCGTTGGTATTGGCAGCGGTATAGTCGGTGCAATACTGCTCGCGTTGCTGGCAGACAAGGTCAGCACACTCGCCGACGGCATGGGCCAGGAACTTCTGAATGCAACGATTCTGTCTTTTGCAGTGGCGATGCTTTCCTGGCACTTGCTGTGGATGCGCAAGCACGCGATGGAAATAAGCGACAAAATGAAGCGGGTTGGTGCTGCCGTTAGCAGTGGTGATCGCGAACCGGTGATACTCGCAATTATTATCGGCCTGGCAATTCTCCGTGAAGGCAGTGAAGCTGTGATCTTCCTGTATGGAATTGCCGCCGCTGGCACCAACAGCACTGAACTGTTCCTTGGCGGCGCTGCCGGCGTTCTTGCGGGAATCGCTGCCGGCACGGTGCTGTATCTCGGCATCGCACGCATTCCGGTTGGACGTTTGTTCCAGGTTTCCGGGTGGCTAATCATGTTGCTTACTGCGGGGATGGCTTCCCAGGCGGCAAGCTACCTGGTTCAGGCAGATTTGATTCCGGCACTCGGATACGCGGTCTGGGATACTTCTTCCCTCCTGTCACAAAACAGCATTCCCGGCCATGTGCTTCATATTCTGGTTGGCTACGTCGATCACCCGATGGGCATACAACTGCTGACCTACACGCTGACGATTGCATTACTGGGCGCGGCCATTTATTTCCTGAATCAACAACGGGATAGAGTCGTGAGCTGACCACAACCTGTTTGGCATGTCTGAAAAAAACCGACTTTGGTCGGTTTTTTTTCGAGCTTGCTCTAGTCTCAGGGATATCGTTAATCCTGGATGGTATGGCGCAACGTTTTTAACTCGTGCTTGTGCAAATAGAAAAACAGGCTTGTCGCCAGTATTGCGCCCAGGGTGTCAGCCAGAATGTCCTTCTGAGCGTCCCAGATATCTCCCTGGGAGCCAAGCACGGCGATCCCGGCTTTTGCGTCGGCATAGGTTGCATACTGCCATTCAATGATTTCATACAGTCCCGCAACCGATGCGATAGCAAAAACCGGGAACAACGACACGATCCAGCGGGTACGAACCAGGCGCCTGGTCATCAGCACCTCGGCAATCGGGAAGGCATAGAAGCCCACAGAAAAATGCGCCAACCGATCATAGTGATTCCGATCAAATCCGAAAGTATTGGTAACCCAGTCAAAAGGGACGCGCTCGAAGGTATAGTGTCCGCCAATGGTATGCAGGATGATAAATACACTCATCAGTGCATAGCTGGTATTTGACAATCTGTGTTTTGGCGCGAGCCAGACGAGCGCTCCTACCACAACCAGCACCGGGATATTTTCAGCCCACCAGACAGATCGATCATAAGGCGCTATCGCGCAAATGCCGAAGACAGCAGCGTAAAAAGACAACAGAAGTAGCGGGATTTTCCAGGAGGTTTCTTGAGAAAGTGATATTGTCATTGGCCAGTAAATAGATCCGGGCAGGTCCGGTTGCAAACATGAATCGAGACAATATCAGCGACCAGCGGCATGCGCCAGCAACACCCTGTCAGGCGAGAATACTGCCTGAAACGGCGACCGGCCTCGGATAAAGGGTACAACCGAGCCTGGCAGGGCGCCATGCAAGGTTTGTCACTCGGCGTCTATATCGACACGACGACGCGATGATTTATCGGCGGGTCCGGTCTTATTGCTTACCGGGGACCACCTGGCTGGTTAGGACCGGCGTTTTGGCCAGTGTTTGCGAACAACCCGGTACATCTCCCAACCGGCAAATATTCGACCGGCCCACCACAGGAAATGATGCCTTGGAGTAATTAGCACTGAGGGGCGAGTACTTCCGGAAAACACCAGGCGCATTTGAATGAGCCTGAGAATTGAGAATGCCTCATCAATAATACGTAGCGGCTTGTCCACCTGTTGCGCCAGGTAGTCCAGCTCACTGCGTTGCACCCTTGCTCGATCAATCAGCAGTTGCTTGTGCTTCGCTATTTGTTGCAGACGTCTGCTCATCGCTATCGTAACAAGCTGTCCTTGTCTCTTCGCAACTCGGACAGGGTCGTTGAAAATGCTTTGGGTTTGTTGCGTGACTTGCTGCGGACGACCAGCGCACTTCCTATTCCCAGAACAAAATAGAACGCTGTGCAGGCCCCCGCCGCTTCGAGGCGGTGGGTATCCCAGAACACCACCATCACAAAAATGGTGGCCATCACCACACCGATGCTCAGAAAGAATATCGCCGCGATACTGTAGGCAGCAATTTCCTGCAGTCGAACCCGCTCTTCCTCCAGCTCGGTAGAGGCCAGCTCAAGACGCGTTCCCACCAGCTCAACCAATGTCGCCAGCATGCGCTTGATCGACACTAACAGACTACTGGTTCTTGCGTGTTCCGTGTCGTCGCGTTGGTCATCCATTCTAGTTATCGCCTTCCGAGCAACATGCCAAGAAGAAACCCGACGCCTGCAGCGATACCAACGCTTTGCCACGGATTTTCATGCAGTAGCTGGTCCGTCGCCTGGTAGGCAGCACGTGCGCGCTCGGTGACTTCGCCTTCCAGTTCGTCGAGTTTGCGCCGGGCATTGTTGATGTTTTCCTCTGCCCGTGCGCGTACGCCGGCAACCTTGTCATTGGTCTGATTGGCAGTCGCTTTCAGCAGTTCCTCGGCATCCTGAATCACCGCCTTGAAGTCCTTGATCAGTTGCTCTTTGGCAGCATCAGGTGTTTTTGCTTTGGCCATGGCATTTTCCTTTTCCGTGTTGGAGGTCAAATGGGCTACGCCGGCCCTCCGGCGATTCCTTTATAAACTATATTAATAGTAGCCAGAATGTCCCGGCGGGTATTGATACCGGTCAAAAAAAGCCTGGATTAACCCTTCTTTTCCCGACTATCCCTGCCAGATTGGGGCCGATCCGGCGACTCGTGCCTGGACAGCCCGAATCAGAGCGTTTTCACGAACTCCAGCATGGCCTGGGCATGCCCTTCCGGCGATACTCCGTACATAGCGTCAGCGAGATTTCCGTCTTTATCGATCACGAAGGTGGAGCGCACGATGCCCATTTTCTTTACGCCGGCTTTCTCTTTCTCCTGCCAGACGCCGTAGGCATTGCACAACTCGCCCGAGGTATCGGCAAGTAAATCGACCTTGAGACCAAACTTGTCAATAAAAGCCTGGTGACTATCGCAAGAGTCCTTGCTCACTCCCAGTACCACCGTATCGGCCTTGGCAAACTCTTCGGCCAGCCCGGTAAACTGATTTGCCTGGATCGTGCATCCGGGCGTATCGTCCTTCGGGTAGAAATAGAGCACGACATTCTTCTTGCCGAGATAGTCGGACAGATGAATCATCTCGTTGTGCTGGTTGGGTGTACTGAATTCAGGCGCTTTCTGGTTTTTCGCTAACATGGTTTTGCCTCGGTGTATTTCGGGACAACAATGCCTACGTCCCGCAAAAGGTTTTTGTTACGACTTCTTCGGGTTCGGGGGGTTGCTTGTATCGTTCCTTCCCGCTCTGCACGGTAAAAGGGTTCTGCAAGACTTCGTGCAACTCGTGAAACACGGAAAAATCCCCATGATCCTCCGCCGCACGAATGGCCGCCTCGATCTGGTGGTTCCGGGGGATATAGACCGGGTTCACCGCCCGCATACCTGACTGTCTTGCCTTGTCATCATGCGGTTCATGACTCAAGCGTTGGCGCCATTGCGCCAGCCATTCGTCTGCTTGCGCCGGATCGTCGAACAGGCTCGTGAATGCGCCGTCATTTTCGCCCGGCTGTTCGCCTAGTTGTGACAGCGATGAGAACGTCAAGGTGAAATCGGCATGGCCCTCTTCCATCACGACCAATAATGCCTCGACCAGGGACTTGTCGTCGGCCTTGATAGCATCATCCACGTTTTCCGTCAGCCCGAGCTTTGCACGCATCCCGGTCAACCACCTATATATATAAGTATCAACATAGGTCTGCAGGATCTCCTGCGCGACGACAACACCCTGCTCCCCGGTGTCCGCCAGCAATGGCACCAGGCTTTCCGCCAGGCGCGTCAGGTTCCACAGGCCAATGCCGGGCTGGTTGTGATAGGCATAGCGCCCGTCACGATCGATGGAACTGAACACCCGGTTGTGGTCAAAGGCATCCATGAACGCACAGGGTCCGTAGTCAATGGTCTCCCCGGCGATCGACATGTTGTCGGTGTTCATCACCCCGTGAATAAATCCCAGCTGCATCCACTGGGCAATCAACGATGCCTGTCGATCGACCACCACTTTTAACAGCGCCTGGTAAGGGTTATCGGCCTTGGCCGCCTCGGGGTAAACATGCCCGATGACATGGTCAGCCAGCTTCTTCACTGCCTCCTCGTCACCGCGCATGGCAAAATACTGAAACGTACCGACACGGACAAAGCTGCGGGCAACGCGCGTAATCACACCACCCGGCAACGGGCGTTCACGCGCCACTTCCTCGCCGGTTGCCACTGCCGCTAGTGCTCGCGTGGTCGGCACACCCAGTTTTTCCATGGCTTCGCTGACCAGGTACTCACGCAATACCGGACCGAGCGCTGCACGGCCATCGCCGTTACGGGAAAACTGCGTTTGCCCCGAGCCCTTTAACTGCACCTCCAGGTTCGCCCCCGATGGGCCCGTCACTTCGCCTAGCAAGATTGCGCGCCCGTCACCAAGCGACGGGTTGAAGTGACCAAACTGGTGGCCCGAGTACGCCATCGCAAGAGGCTCCGCGCCTTCGGGTATCACGTTGCCGGAAAACACCGCGGCGATCGTATCCGGATCGAGCGGAACCGGGGACATTCCGATGGCGGTTGCGAGTTCCTCGTTGAATTTGATCAGCGTGGGACGGATCACCGGCGCCGGGCGTGTCCTGGCGTAAAATTCCTCGCCCAGGTTAACGTACCGGTTGTTGAAAGGGATCTGAATCATCGAATCGTGTGAAATTTTCCGTGGACCCCTAGTGTATATGACCCCTGCGCCCACATAGCCAGAAAAACGCTGGGGATATGAAACCGCCAGAAACGCACCAATTTGGACATGTTCTCAGGGATCGGTTTCTATCCGTCTAAACGGTATTCCCGCTGTGATATATACTCATTCTTTTTCTGATCTTCCACGCGCATGTCATTGTCCGTTCCTTCCATTGTCCTGACCGCCAAGCAACGCGAAATCGAGGAGTTGAATCGTGTCATGGCAAGATCACTGCTGGTGGGCGCCACCGGCCACATGATCCATGTGCTCCAGAGCGAACGTGGGGCCTCCAGTATTTTCCTGGCCTCGTCGGGCCAACGCTTCGAAGATACACGCCGGGAACTGGTCAGTGATTCCGAAGCGGTTGAGAGGCAGTTACGCAATCTGATCGAGGCAGAACTGGAGGACTCTTCGTTTGCCAACGCCAAGATAATCTCCCTCTTCGCCTGGGTGCTGCTCGGCCTGGATGCATTGCCCGATCTGCGAAAGCGAATCGACAAACACGAGCTCACCGGTAGCGAGGCGATCGCGGCGTTCAGTCGCTTGATCGCGGGCCTGATTTCCCTGATTTTCGAGGTCGCCGACGCGGCGATCGATCCTGATATCTCGCAGCTGCTGGTTGCCCTTTTCAACCTGGTGCAAGGCAAGGAGTTCGCGGGCCAGGAGCGTGCTGTCGGTGCGATGGTGTTTGCCTCCGGGACTTGCAGCGAGCTGCCATGCGAGAGAATCCTGCATTTAGTCGATGCCCAGGACCACCACTTCAGGATCTTTTCGAAATTCGCAGAGGCGCCTATCGCTGCACACTGGGAGGATATACAAAATGCACCTTACGTGGCCGAACTCCGGAATCTGCGTCGACTGCTCACCAGCTCAACAATTGATACCGCCCTCGACCCCGATCTCAGCGACACCTGGTTCCAGTGCTGCACCGACCGTATTACCAGCCTGTGGGAACTACAGTGTGAGCTGATTGACTCACTCCAACAGCGTTGTACAACACTGATCGCCGAAGCGGAGCGCGGGCTGCTGGACTCCGAAGGCCTGATCAAGGCGCTGCGTGACAACCCACCTGCCGGGGCGGGGCTCGTGGACCGCTTCTTTGACCCGGCGCTGCCCGTCGAACAGTCGCTGACGTTTGTTGCTCCCGGGGAGACGGGGCAGCGCCAGGCACAATCCGTCATCGAGTTACTGCAGGCACAATCCCGGCGCCTGGCGAACATGGAAAGCGAACTGTCGTCTGCCCGGCGGGCACTGAATGAACGGAAAACGATTGAACGGGCGAAAGGAATCCTGATGGCGCGTTTCAGCCTTTCCGAAGACGAGGCTTATAAAAGAATGCGAACGACCTCGATGCAGCAGAATCGCCGCCTCGTGGACGTAGCGGAATCGGTTTTGTCGTTGAACGAACTGTCCTGATACCTGACCACACCGGCTTGAACCGCCGCCATCCGCCTGCCGGGTAGCATCGAACCCCGGCAGGCCGCAGGAATGGTTTACCAGCTCTTATACGGGAGGAACTTGCCGTTCATGGTAACCACGACACGGTCACCCGCCGGGTTCTCTTCCTTGTCAATGTGCATGGAAAAGTCGATGGCGCTCATGATGCCATCGCCGAATTTTTCATGAATTATTTCCTTGATGGTTTCGCCGTAGACACCGACGATTTCATATAACCGATAAACGACCGGATCGGTAGGCACCAGCTTGTCCCAGGTCTTGTGCGGAAACTCCTGCAACGCGGCCGAGACCTCGGTCGGGAGAGCCAGCGCTTTACACAGTTTGTCGGCATGCTCTGCCTTGAGACTGTTCATGCCCAGACAGGCCGAAGTAACAAACACCGGCGCAAGGCCCACCTTGGCCGCGATATCTTCCCAGCCGAGGCCGGTCTGGCGCTTGGCTGCCATAATGGTTTCAGTCATTTCTATCTTTTTCATCGTTAACTCCTATTTCGTGATGTGATTGTCGGATTACATGACAGTGGGTGCGTACTAACTGTTGATAGCCGGATGGGTGGTCAACAGGAAAACTATAATTGCCAACAGCACTAGCGAGACCCCCTTCCAGAACCGTATCGGGTTGCGTTCCAGCAACGGCACGCCATCTTTACGCAGGTACAACGGGTTGGGATGACGCAGGTCGTAGATAAACTCGGATATTTCGTCGTATCGCTTGAACGGATCGGGATGAACCGCCTTGCGGATCGCGCCATCGATCCACGCCGGTATCGTGCGTCGGTCATCCAGCACCGATCCATAGACCAGTTTACGTTGAGCAGCACGGGTTGCTGTCCTGGCGACGTTTGCGCCATACGGCAGACGCCCGGACAGCATCTGATAGGCGATGACACCAAGTGAGAACATGTCCGAACGTGTTGTTCCCGGTTCACCCAGGAAATATTCCGGCGCGGAGTACTGCGCGGTACCCAGGATATGCTGTTGCGTTGTTGCCGTGGCGATCTCGGCCACCCCGGCGACCCGCACCGAACCGAAATCGATAATCTTCACCGTACCGCTCTTGTCGATCATGATGTTGCCAGGACGCAGATCCTGGTGCAGCATTTCCTGGCGATGCAGCGCCTGCACGCCCATGGCAATCTGCTCGACGATATCGCGTACGGTTTCGATATCCGGGTTCGGATGATCCCGCATCCACTGTGTCAGCGTCTGTCCATCGATATATTCAGTCACGATGTAAAGGTAGTGTCGCTTGCGCGTTTGCTCACAGGGTTTCAGCACATGCGCGTTGTCGATGCGTCGGGCGACCCACTCCTCCATCAAGAAACGCTCCAGGTAGGCAGCATCATTGCGTAGGTCGACCGAGGGCACCTTGAGGATGACCTGATCCCGGGTCTCGGTATCCACCGCCAGGTACACATGACTGCGGCTGCTGCCATGCACCTCGCGCGCGATCTCATAGCCGTCAAACGTCATTCGCGGCCTGAGCTCCGGAGGGAATGGCAGGGTCGATACCTGCTGGTGCAATTCGTTGATCTCCGGATTGGGCAACGCTTCAATGCGTACCACCTGGACAGTCAGGTTGTCCTCGCTGCCTTTTTCCAGTGCCTCCTCGGCAATCAATCTCGCTGCCAGATCAAGATTGTCAAAATGCTTGTCGATCGCATCAATCACGGAGGCGTCCGGAACGAACTCGTAAACCCCGTCTGTCGCCAGGACAAAGGTGTCACCGACCTCAACGGTATGTGCGTAGTAATCAAGCTCCAGCCGGTCACGCATACCGAGGGCGCGGCTGAGGTAACTCTGCTCACGCGACACCCACATGCGGTGATCTTCGGTTAATTGCTCGAGATGGTTGTCCATCAAACGATAAACGCGGGCGTCGCCCGCGTTGAAGATGTGTGCGGTGTTGGATTTGAATACCAACGCGCTAAAAGTACAGACGTATCCCCGGTTGATGTCATAGCGATAGGGGCCATTGCGCGTCTGCGCGTATAACCATGAATTGGTTGCCAGTGCCACACGCTGGACCGAGGTCTTTACTGACCAGGACTCGGGAGTACAGTAGTAATCCTCGAAAAATCCCTTCACCGCGGTCTGGCTGGCAAACTGGCTGACACTGCTGCTGCTGATGCCGTCGGCAAGCGCCAAGGCGACGCCCTTGGAACCCAGTAATGGCTCGTCAGGGATCATCACGCCATGGAAATCCTGATTCAGCGGCTTGCGCCCCTTGTCAGAATATTGGCCGATCGCAATTTTTAGTGGCATCGACATAGACACAAATGTCCCGGCCCCGATGCTCCGGGGCCGGGAAGCTGGATTGCTAAAACTAGACAGCCTTTTGCATTGTTGCTTTTTTCAGGACACGTTCGGGGCTTGTACGAACATGTGTGTAGTAGAGCGGAAGACCAACCAGGAACAATCCACCCACCAGGTTGCCCAGTACTGTCGGCAGTTCGTTCCAGACGATGTACTCACTGAAAGTAAATCCGCCGCCCATGATCATCGAGAAGGGGAACAGGAACATATTGACAATGGAGTGCTCGAAGCCCATGAAGAAGAACAACATGACCGGCATCCACATAGCCATCATTTTGCCGCTGGCGGAGGTGGAGATCATGGCACCAACTACACCCATCGAGACCATCCAGTTGCAAAGCATGCCGCGGATAAAAATGGTGATCCAGCCGTCGACGCCGTGAGCCCGATAACCGAGGGTGCGTGATTCACCAATGGATGCGACCTTTGCCGCCAGCGCACCGCCGTCGGTGCTGTAACCATAAGTCAGGATGAACGACATCATGAAGGCCGTCGCCAGTGCACCGGCAAAGTTGCCGATAAAGACCAGCCCCCAGTTACGCAGGATCTGTCCGACGGTGACGCCCGGTCGCTTGTCGAGCAGCGCCAGGGGAACCAGGGTGAACACACCCGTTAAAAGATCGAACTTCATCAGGTAGAGCATGATAAAGCCCACCGGGAACAGTACTGCGCCAAGTAACGGTGAACCGGTCTTGGTCGCGACGGTGATTGCAAACACGGCGGCCAGGCCCAGGATCGCACCGGCCATAAAGGCACGAATCAATGTGTCCTTGGCAGACATGTATACCTTCGATTCACCCTGGTCGACCATCTTTGCTACAAACTCAGTGGGTTCTAGATATGACATAACAAATACCTCTTCAGTAAGTTAAAACGTTTCTCAAAAAGCTCTAATTTTTTATTCCTACGCAATGCATCTCTCTCTTTCATCTGTGTAAATTTTTATGCCACCTCCCCTTGTTCGATCAGCCCCAGGTAGACACGTCCGTTCTCCACTTTGACGGGATAGCTGTGCGTACAACCTTCATCTGGCCCCCTGGCCTTGCCACTGGCGAGATCGATCTTCCAGTTGTGCAGCGGGCAGGTCACCGTGTTGTCGTGAACAATCCCCTGGGAGAGCGGACCCTTCATGTGCGGGCACTCGTCTTTCAATGCGAACACGGCGTCGCTTGAGGTGCGGAACACCGCGATTTCGACCGTATCGGTCCTGACCACACGGGCACCCAGCCTCGGGATGTCTTCCAGTGCGGCAATGTCAATCCAGTTACTCATCGTTAAAACCTCGGTAGCGTTACTTGTCGGCATCAGGCGGCACTGATTTCAATTTTGCGGAACTCGGCGGCCTCGCCGCCCTCGGCACGCGCCTTCCACGGATCGATCTGTGCAAACGTCTGCGAATACAGGAATCGTGCGGCCAGTGTCTTCCGCTGCTCGTCGTCGAACACCGCATCCTTGATGTACTGCAGGCCGACACGCTCGACCCACGGTGCCGTGCGCTCCAGGTAGCGGGCCTCTTCCCGGTATTTCTGGACAAAGGCGGCGCAGTATTCGAGCACCTCCTCCTCGGTTTCGACCTTGCACAGCAGATCGGTCACGCGTACCTTGATGCCGCCGTTACCGCCAACATGCAGTTCGTAGCCGGAGTCCACGCAGACGATGCCGAAGTCCTTGATCGTCGCCTCGGCACAATTGCGCGGGCAGCCGGAGACCGCGAGCTTGAACTTGTGCGGCATCCACGATCCCCAGGTCATCTCTTCCAGCTTGACGCCGAGTCCGGTGGAATTTTGGGTACCGAAACGACACCAGTTTTTGCCGGCACAGGTCTTGACCGTGCGCAGTGCCTTGCCATAGGCGTGACCGGACACCAGCCCGGCATCGGACAGGTCCTTCCACATCGATGGCAGGTCTTCTTTCTTCACACCAAAGAGGTCGATGCGTTGGCCGCCGGTAACCTTCATCTCCGGCACCTCGTATTTCTCACAAGCGTCAGCGATGGCGCGCAGGTCGGAGGGGGTGCACAGGCCGCCGAACATTCTGGGGACAACGGAGTAAGTACCGTCTTTCTGGATGTTGCCGTGCGCACGCTCGTTGATGAAACGCGATTGCGCGTCGTCTTCGTATTCGCCGGGCCACCTGGCCAGCAGGTAGTAATTGAGCGCCGGGCGACAGCTGGCGCAGCCATCCGCCGTCTTCCATTCGAAGAACCGACGTACCGCGCCCATGTCCTTGAGCTCGTGTTCCTTGATGCCGGCAATCACCTCGTCGTGACTGTGGTCAGTGCAGCCGCACATCGGTTTCTTACTGGGTGCTGCGCTATAACCCTCGCCGACGGTACTCGCAAGAATAGATTCAACAAGGCTGGTACAGGAGCCACAGGAACTTGATGCCTTGGTATGCGTCCGTACGTCTTCCAGGGTAAACAGCCCCTTCTTGACGATGGCGTCGACAATTTCGCCCTTGCACACGCCATTGCAGCCGCATATTTCCGCTTCCGGACCGAGCGAGGCAATACGCGCGGCATCACCATGACCGGCGTCACCGAGGTCATGCTGACCGAGAAGGATGGTGCGGCGGAAGGCGCTGATGTCGGTGCCCTCGCGCAACATCTGGAAATACCAGGTACCGTCGAGGGTATCGCCGTACATCACCGCACCCTTGATCCGGTTATCCTGTAACACCAGTTTCTTGTAGATACCGGCACCCGGATCTTGCAGCACCAGGGTCTCGTCGCCCTCGCCCTCGTTGAACGCACCGGCAGAAAATAGATCAATACCGGTCACTTTCAGCTTGGTGGAGGTAACCGAACCTTCGTAACGTGCGATACCAAGGTTGGCCAGGTGGTTGGCCGCGACCTTGGCCTGTTCAAACAGTGGTGCGACCAGGCCGTAGCAGGTGCCGCGATGCTGAACGCATTCACCCACGGCATATACACGCGGATCGAAGGTTTGCATGGTGTCACTGACGACAATGCCGCGCTCGCAGTGGATGCCGGCGTCCTGTGCCAGCGCCATGTTTGCGCGGATGCCCACCGCCATGACCACCAGGTCTGCGTCAACCTGGCTGCCGTCAGCAAATTTCACGCCCTGCACCCGGCCGTTACCGATAATCTCGGCCGTTTGCGTTTTCATCTTGAACGACAGGCCGCGCGCTTCCAGCGAGGCCTTGAGCAGATTGGCTGCGGGCTCGTCCAGCTGGCGCTCCATCAGGGTATCCATCAGGTGCACCACGGTTACGTCCATGCCGCTTTTCATCAAGCCGTTAGCCGCTTCCAGGCCGAGCAGCCCTCCGCCGATGACCACCGCTTTCTTGTAGGTCTTCGCGGCCTCCAGCATGGCATCGACATCGGCGATGTCGCGAAAACCGATGACGCCAGTCTTGTCGTGCCCCGGAACCGGGATCATCACCGGGTTGGAGCCGGTGGCGATCAGCAGGCGATCGTACGGCGCCTCTTCCCCGCTCTCGGTGATTACATTGCGCGCAACCCGATCGATACGTGCTACCGCATCACCGGTCTTGAGAGTGATACTGTTTTCCGTGTACCAGTCACGATCATTCAGGACGATGTCACCAATGGACTTCTCGCCGGCCAGTACCGGCGAGAGCATGATGCGGTTGTAATTCGGGTGCGGCTCGGCACCAAATACGGTGATCTCGTAGGTATCCGGCGCGAGCTTGAGCAGCTCTTCCAGGGCCCGGACCCCGGCCATGCCATTGCCAATCAACACCAGTTTTTCTTTCTGCATCTGCAACCTGTCTCCATAAAAAAAGCCCTAAGTGCCGAGGCCAAATAGGCCTGATCACTTAGGGCTCCGTTACCCTTGCTGTTCGAGTTGTCGCGTTATCCAGCGAGCCTGTTTCCGGGCTGATCTGGAAATTCAATCCACCGAAATCCACGGCGCCGTTGCCGGGTTCGAATTCGTTCAGCGGGGAAATTGCAATCGGTGTGCCAGAACTGGAAACGACTTTGTTTCAACGAGTTAAGGCAGGTGTGTATGAATCACAAAAGTTTTTTGCACAGTTGTGGGGTGTGCGCCGCACCATCCTGATGCATACCATTGTGGATTCGCGCTGTCTTTCGAGGCGATTTTCATTGCCTGCGACGCAGAACTTGTGGCGCACTCCATTGTCTTCAATACTGGGCGGCTAACTTTCCTGGCGCGAGGTCGAGATGATCAATATTCATGGCAGCTATTTTTCCATTAGCAATCCACTGCAGATGCTGGATCGCTGGTTGCACCCGGTTCGGCACACAAAACGGGTATCGCTACGTGACAGAGAGATGGAAGTGGAATGGACCAGCCGGGCACAGCATGAACTGGAAAAGCGTGACACACCGCTGGTTGTCGAAATGCAACTCATGTTCAGCTGCGTGGTGAAGAAAAGGACGATCTTTCACGATTCCTGTGATCTGGATACCGTGGCGGTCAGCGATAAGCTCAAGGTCGCCTTCCGTCCTGTTGAGCCTACATCCTGTGATCCGGTCGAGTTCGCGACAAAATACCCGGTCAAACGTGAATTCGACTCTGCCGCTTCGCTGAAGATCCGGCCGAAACACCTGCTGGTTGATTACGTCAACGGTGAATGGGCAGGTGAGTTCGGTATCTAGCCGTTACTTTTTGTACCGGGCCGCGAACAGCCAGCCCGACACAATCAACATCGCCCAGCCTGCAAGTAACAATGGAAAGAAGGTAAAACCAATGCTCGGAAATGCGCCATGGGCGGCAAACAAGATGATACCTGCACCGGGATAGTGACCCGTCTTCCACAGAGAAATGCCCAATAAAACTGGACCGAGGGTATAGAGCGAGGCTGCAAAGTTACCAAGCAGCATGCCTGGACCCATCAATGTCTCCACTACGGCGGCTTTGACAATTGAAGCCGAGCCAAGATCCATCGCCGCTGGAATCATAAATGAGGCGTTACCCAACGCGGGTAGCGCCAGCGCCGTTCCCCAGACCAACCCGAGCAATCCCAGGAGTGACAACGTACCAGGCCGTCCCTTGTCTCGACATTGCAGCAATAACGCGATAAATCCCGGGAACGGCAAGACATACGCGGCAACGACCAGGTGCTGGTATACCAGAAACTTGTCCGGGGATGTCATTGCCAGCGAAAGAAAGTCCCCGCCGCGTAACAGCAACGTTACCAGTCCGATGACCCCGGCGACCGGAATAGTCCAGAGCATAGCGACTGAAATCACACTGCTTTCTTCCCTCACGGGCCGGTCTCCAGAAAGAGGGAGTCAAGTTTTTTCAATGCCCCGTCTATGTCATACCGGGTTCGATTAACAATTATAACCGACCCCAAACCGCGATCCGGGTACAGGCGCATCTGGCTACGGTAGGCGGCTCCGCCGCCGTCTTTATATAAATAGTTTTCGTTATCTATCCTGCCGATGTGCCAACCGAGCGTCATATCAATATTTTTGCCACTGTTCAGTGTCTGCTGTTCAGTAAGCAGTTTGCGTCCGTTGGATGACAACAATCGGGATTCACTCGACAGCTGGTCCTGCAGGAAACGGGAAAAGGTCCTGGCAGTACCGACCAGGCCACTGAAGGCCTTTCCGTTGATATACACCATTTTTATATGCACCCAACGGCCTTCCGGGTCGCCAACGATATCAGGCCGAACCAGAAAGCCTTTCAACATATTCATTATTGAGTAGCGGGCAAGGTATCCCTTTGCGTATTGTTCCTTCGACGGTAATCGATAACCGAGTTGCTCGGAGGACAAACCCAGCGGCCTGGTAATGTTTTCCAGAACATAGTTTTCGAACGACTGACCACTGACCCGCTCCACGACCTGACCGAGATACCAGTATCCGATATTGGAATAGCGATAACGATCGCCCGGGGGAGATTTTAATTTCGGGCTCTCTTTGGCAACTTCTTGCAACGCTTCCCATTCGTCGAAGCTTGAATGTTCCTCGCGAGTGTGAATCCATTTCAGCGGTATCGGGTTTGGTATACCAGACGTATGACTGAGAAGCTGTCGAATCGTTACTGTGCCATAGGGGTGGTCCGGAACGTAGCGGCTTAAAGGGTCGCCCAAATCAATCTTTTTCTTCTCTACCAGCTGCAAAACCGCAGTAGCGGTAAAGGTCTTGGTCATTGAGTAACCGTGCATGAGATGCTCGGAGGTCATCGCGACCTTGTTGCTGACATCAGCCAGCCCGGCGGACCCGCTGAACAACACCTTGTCCGACCTAACGACTACGTACTGGACGCCCGGCAAATCATTGTTGTCGACCTGCTGTCGCAGGTACCTGGCCGCCTGCCCGTTGGAACTGTTGATATCCATAGCCGTAGCTTGCCCAATGCCGGCCTGAAAAACGATGAGGAAAGCAAAAACCACTGCCAGGTATTGTCGATTCAACATTGTCGTCCCTATTCTCGCTGCAGATTCGAAGTCTCTGCGGCTGTAAATGGAGATATCAAATCTGGGTGCTTTTTCAACAGGGAAACATTATCGCATCTTCGAAGTACGCTTTCTTCATGTGGCTTCGCAGATAAATTTGCCGGAGGGCGGGCACCATCCTTCTACATATACCTTCGTCTCCTCTAGCGGTGTAGGCCGGAGTGCGTGCTCTACTACACTCCGGCCTGTTTCACTTGCTTACCCACGCAATGACTTAATGCTGATTTCGGCGTTGTCATAGTCCTGCCGGGTCGGTTTACCATTCATAAACCAGTCCACCGTGTGCAGCGCACGACCCCGCGGGGTAACAGGCACCTGGAAATGGGTGCGGGTGGTGCGGATCATGTTCTTGATGGCCATGTTGCTCATTGTCGTTCTCCTTTGAAATAGTGGTTTTTTCAGGTTTCTGTTTCGGCGAGACCCAATGCCCTCTCGACAATGAAATCCTAGGTGAAGGGCGCTGGCGGGAATACTTTCGTTCTTGTAGTATCTAACTACACTTAGTGTAGTAACCAACTACACTTTCCAGAATTAGCGCAGCACCAGTCGTTTTTGTGCCCTCAACGTCAATTCGGGGAGACGTCGCATGGAACACGGACAGTTTTGCCCTATCGCCAAGGCCACCGAGATCCTCGGCGAAAAATGGACCATCCTGGTTATCCGCGAGCTGTTGATGGGCGGTACCCGCTTCAATGAATTGCAGCGGGGCCTGAGCATGGTCTCCCCCACCATTCTCACCAAGCGTCTCAACGCACTGGTCGACCACGGCCTGGTGGTCAAAAAGAAGATCCCCGGGCAAAAGGGCTACGAGTACTTCCCTACCAAGTCCTGCCAGGAACTGCTGCCGGTGATCAAGTCGCTGGGAGACTGGGGGATGCGCTGGGCCCGGGACAATATGCGCGAAACCGACTACGACGTGGAACTGCTGATGCTCTACCTCCAGCGCAGCATCCAGGTCGACAAGCTGGTCGGTAAAGAAACCGTGATTCGGTTCAAGTTTACCGACATCAGCGATGCCCAGGATTGGTGGCTAATCGCTGCCGATAACAAGGTAGATGTGTGCACCAAGGACCCCTACAAGGATGTGGATGTCTACTTCACCTCGACCGTACGTACCCTGGTCGACATCTGGATGGGCGACCTGCCCTACAAGCAGGCGGTGCGCGAGAGCCAGATCAAGGTGGTCGGCCCGACGGCAATGACCAACAATATCTTTTCCTGGATGAACATCAGCATGTTTGCCGATCTGCCACCGGCGGCAGAAATCTGAACGATAGATTCATCAATCTTTTACATGCGAAACAGGCTGGATGGCCCTGGAGGGGACCCTGGCAGAGCCCGCTAAATTCTGGAACCGGTTCGCCGGGCATTCCGCCAGCCTACCCGTTCCCGATGAAGTCACTTATCAAATAAAGCTCGAGGTTTCCCGTAACGACTTTCGCGCAGACCCGGACAAGGCGGTATATATGGTTGCGCTGAAACCCAGATCCCGGTCTTCGGGAGTGCCACTGGTGTCAGAAGTGATAGCGGAGACCGGCGCTCCAGATGGTCAGGCTTTCCGGGCCGCCGAGAGTATCGACCAGCCCGTATCCATCAACATCGGTATAGATGGCGAGTTTCGGGCTGGTCTTGAACTCGAACCCCACGCCAAAGCGCCAGCCGGTGCTGTCGACAACAGACGGACCGTCCATAACCGACATATCGTACAAACCCAACTTCAGGTAACCTGACATAAATTCTGTTTGCGGGTCCCAGTTTCGAATCCACCAAACCGCAGAAACAGTGGAGCCCGACATCGCCAGGTTGCCACCGCCACCGATCGGCGCGTTGCCGGTGTCCAGGAAGCTGGCCTCGAGACCGATCGGTCCATAGGTTGGCCGATAGCCAATGGCCACCGAATAACCGACCGCATCTCCGACATCGACAAACTCATGTGTGGTAACGCCGAATCCGCCGCTCGCGTACATGCCGGCGTTCGCAGTCACTGTAGCCAACGACAAGAGCAATGCGAGTATTGCCAGACCACACTGTTTCCCTGTTTTCATAATTCACTACTCATCTAAAACATGTTCCCGACTGTCCCGATGACCGCGTCATCGATATTGGTGACAGGCTTCATTTCTATCTAAGTATAGACAGGATTTGGAGAGGAGCCCGTAAAGACGGAAATGACTGACCGTAAGCCGCAAATAGCCGTTTGACTCTGCCAGTCTGAGCTACAGGGGCCGGGCGTTTATTCCTTCTGTGGAGCCCGGATCAGGAATGTCGCTACTTTCCGCTGAACTTTACCGGCGATTGCGGTTCGGTATTGACGTGCAACTGAAAAATATCGGGCCGTGCGTAGTGGCCGGTAATATCCAGTGCGCGCTTGGCGGTGGCGGCACGTTTGCTGTCAATCTCTGCGTACAGTATTCCTTTTTCATTCCGCATCGGGCCCTCAACAATCTCGCCCCCGGGGGCAATCACAGTCGAGTCGCCGGGATTGACCCATTCCTTTGCGTCTGGGTACAGGTCTTTCTTGCCGGGAAAATCCTCCGGCAGGTCGCTGGCTTCAATCGCGACGCCACTACTGATGACCCAACAACGGCCTTCGCGTGCGATGTGCTGCATGGTACCGATCCAGCCATCACCGCTGTCATACGTCGGCGCGATATAGAGTTCGACGCCCTGTGAGTACATGGCGTAGCGCGCCAGCGGCATGTAATTTTCCCAACAGATCAACGAGCCGATTTTACCCACCGGTGTATCGATTGCCTTCAATCCCGAGGCATCACCGAATCCCCATACCATCCGCTCCGGATTGGTGGGCATGAGCTTTCGATGTCGATTTATTAGCTCGCCTGCTGGGCCGATGGTCACGACCGTATTGTATAGCGTTGATTGGCTGAGCTGGTTGTCACGTTCATGCATACCGCAAACTATCGTGACCTGGTGCTTCTTCGCCGAGGCAAGTAAAGGTGCCAGATCATCGCTGTCAATATTAACGGCGTTGTCCAGCAAGCGTGAATGAATCTCTTCATTCAACGACCAGTCACCGCCGGGACGAAGTCGCCAGATCCAGGCCGGGTATCCGGGAACAAACGCCTCCGGAAAAATGACCAGCTCGGCCCCGTTGGCGGCGGCCTGCTCGACCAGCGAGACAGCCTTCTCGATCGTGCCTTGCTTATCCAGGTACTTCGGCGCTTCTTGTACAACGGCAATCTTTGGCATCGTGGTTCCTGTATTTATTTGGTTGAAATTGTCATTGCTGTTTTTACCCCGCCTGGCTACGACTATTCAGGCAGTTGCTGCCCCGATCCGCCTGCTTCGGCCGGCAGATCTTTCATCTTGGTGAGGCCGTCGTGCATCGGTAGCCGGGCCTCCTGGTAATGCACGTGCACTCCCGGTTCAAATGGAAAGTCAGGAATGACGGCGGCATAGACATCGATCAGACCCATTTCCGGGTGATCGGTGAACAAGTGACCGCCGCATTGAGTGCACCATTGCCGTGTGCTCCGGGGGGTCTTGTTGAAACGGGCGATATGCTCCTCGCCCCGGGTCACCGTAACATCTTCAGGATTCCACAGGGTAAAGGCGTTGACCGGGCCAGCCGACCATTTGCGACAGGAATCACAATGGCAGTAGCCCATCCCCGCCGGTGCGCCGGTTACCGAAAACTGCACTTTGCCGCAAAAACAGCTGCCCTGGTATTGTGTTTGTTCTGACATAAACGCTTCCCCATCTGTTTTGTTTGAAGGTGCCGCTACTCTAGATTGTGCATAAATCGATAACAATTCCCGTTTAATCGACATACAATGTGCATAATTGCACAAACGGGTGAACGCGATGAATTGGGACGACTTGCGGATTTTCCTTTCCGTCGCCCGTACGGGCTCGGTGTCCGGCGCCGGCCGGTACCTCGGTGTGCAGCACTCCACCGTCTCAAGGCGCCTGCAACAACTTGAGAAATCGCTCGGCGTACGCTTGCTGGAAAAAAAACGCTCCGGCTACGAACTTACCCCGGCGGGCGAAGACCTGCGCGATGCTGCGCACCGCATGGAAAAGGAAGTGCTGGGAGTGGATGGAGTCCTCGGCCAGGACACCAGCCTGAGCGGAGTCCTGAGAGTCACCACCGTGGGCAATATCGCATCGTCATTCCTGATGCCGATACTGGCGAGGTTCAGCCAGCTGTACCCCGAGGTGACATTGCAACTCACCGTATCCAATGCCGATGTCAGCCTGCCCGAGCGCGAGGCTGACATCGCTATCCGTGTAACCCGGTCGCCACCAGAGTTACTCATCGGCAAGAAGATCGGAAAGATCGCCTCTACCATTTACGGCAGCAAGCCCTATCTCAAGCGCATGCGCGCCCGAAACGAGCCGCCAACCTGGATTGGCGTCAGCTGTTGTGACTATCACAAGCGTTGGACAAAAAAGTTGTCGGGGGAGGATGCTTTCAGTTTCTGTGTCGACGAACCTATCATTACTCATGAAACCGTGCGCCAGGGCCTGGGGCTCGCGATCCTGCCGTGCCACATGGGCGACCGCGATCCCAAACTGGCTCGGTACATGGACCCGCCAGCAGAGATGGATATGGACCTCTGGGTATTGTTCCACCCCGACTTGAAGCGCACCGAGCGCGTGCGTGTATTTCGCGAGTTTATCTCAGCCGAATTTGAGAAAATGGCGGATCTGCTGGAAGGCAGACCAGCTGTCGCCAACACAACCGATTGACCTGACGGCCCCTCTTTACTTTTTCTGCTGAGACCTCTTTATCGCGTTCGCTCTCGCCTGCCGCTGGTAGGTCCAGCCTTTTTCGTAGGCGCGTTCGGTCATGAATGACAACGAGTTCTGCATCCGCTGGCGCATGACCAGGGCGTCGGTACTGAGCACTTCGTTACCTTTCTCGTCGAAGAACAGCAGCGCCGGCACGCGGCTAAAGCCGGTTTGCTTGTACCAGCTTGCCGCGGTAGCCCGCTTGCCTTGTGGAGTAATTACCGGTGTCTCGGCGTCAGACGCATCGAGGCGCACGACCTCAAAGCCCTTGAGCGTTTCCCGCACGTCTTTCACCGCAAGCACTTCATCATGAAAGTCATTACATTCCGTGCACCCCGGCTTTTCGAAGATCACAAGCAACGGCTGGCTCGCCGCAAACCGGCTGCGGTCCAGCGCGTAGGGCGGCTTGCTGAAGAGCGCATCCTCGCGAAGTGCCGCCGGGGCAGCCGGTGATGACGATTTGGCGGCGGTTCGCTCGAAGTACTGGGCGAGGGTTTGCGTCCGGTAATGCTTGCCCGTGATGTAGGCAAGAATGGTCTTGAACCGTTCCGGTGACTGGTAGCCCACGGCACGCACGATGCGTTTGCCGTCTGTATCGAAAAACACCAGTGTCGGCGAGAACCCGGCCCCTTCCGAGTTGGCGAAGTGTTTTACCCGTACCGGCTTGCCGCTTGGATCGGTCATCTCGGCATCATCGAAGATCTCGAGGCCGATCGAGACAAAGTTGTCTTGCACCATTTTCGCAATTGCCGGGTCGTTAAGGCTGCGCTCGATAAAGAGCGCGCAATAGGAACAACCTTCGCTCGTAAAGTAGACCATCACGCCGTGCTTGCCGCCAGCTCTGGCTTTAGCGACGATCGCCGACAAATCGAAAAAGGGGTCACTGTCAAACCAGCCTGGATAATCGATATGCATGACATCGCTATCCCGGAACTCGGCAGCAATCGCGCTATGGGAAGTCGGCAGGATCAGCATAAAACCGATCAGCAGGGTTTTCAGAAAATTCCTTCGCATCAGCATTACCTCAAAAGCGATACCGGCGGCGCAGTGTTCCAGGCCACCGAAGGAAATTTGCTGAGGAAGGATACAACGGAATGAATGCGCGGCCCAGTTGGCCGGGTTTATGGGCGTCCGCCACCTACAACCACCGGCACACCGTCGATTCCGCTCCACTCTCGCAGGAAGCCTGGAACCGCATCGGCCGGCAAGGGATGCGAGAAATGATGTCCCTGGCCAATATCGCACCCCATGCGGCGCAAGCTGACCAGTTGCTCGGGTTTCTCGATGCCCTCGACCACGGTCCGAAGCCCCAGGATATGCGCGAGCTGAATCATGGATAAGGCGATGGCCAGATCCTTCTTCTTGCTGCAGATACGTCGCACGAAGGATCGGTCTATCTTCAGGGTGTCAAAGCGGAACCGGCGGAGATAGGCCAGCGTCGCGTAGCCGGTACCGAAATCATCCATCGACAGGCCGATGCCGAGTTCACGAATCTGGCGCAGTTCCTTGCGCGTCTTGCTGGTGTTAAGCATCACCGCACTTTCCGTCAGCTCGATCTCGACACTGGCCGGCTCGAGCGCGTGACGCTCGATGGCGTTTTGTAGCAGATCGCCGACATTGCCTTCGGCAAACTGGTGAGCCGAGACGTTGATAGCCAGGCGCGCCTCGGGGGGTAGTAACTTTTCATCGTGCCACTGACGCCAGTGGCCGCAGGCGGTATCAATGATCCAGCCGCCCACCTGTGAGATGAGGCCATTGCGTTCCAGTATCGGGACGAATTCAGACGGTCGCGCCTCGCGCCCTTCGGCAGATCGCCAGCGCAGCAGCGCCTCGAAGCCCACGATCCCGCCGGTCTTGAGGTCCACCTGCGGCTGGTATTTTAAGCGAAATTCGTTGCGCTCGAGTGCAAGCGCCAGGTCCTGCGCCAGTTGCTCGGTGGATGTCTCGTTGGCCATTACATGAGCATAGACGGCACCGGGGAAAAATCACGCGAGATTCGAGAAATCGCGGAAAATAGTAATTTTGGGGCTTTTTCTAAGGGGTTACCGTTATTTCTTCAGCCACCGCCCGGATGGCAGTTTGACGTACTGCCCCGCCGGGGTCTGCTCGATGGCCTTTTTCCCCGCCAGGGCTTCGACCACACTGAGTTCGGTACCATTGCGTCGCGCAATGGCCTGGTATTCCTGCTTCCGCATGGCATTGATGGAATTCATCATTGCCTTCACATCAGCGGATTCGCCGCCCTGGACCAGACCGAGATAACCGTTGGGCTGCTCACCCACAAGGCCCTGGGCCTTGGCTTCATGCAGGCTGATCGCCCAACTCGGAGCGGACCACCCCATTCCCGCGAGACTCACAAGCAGTGCCGGGATCACAAGAAATCGTAGCGACAAGCGATTTGCCTTCATGGGTACTCCTTTCGGCTAGAACAGCCCTTTGTCTTTGCTGAAGACGTCATCCAGTTCCTTATCCACCTTGACCCGGATTTCGTGTTCGATTTTGACATTGAGATTGATCGTAATCGGCTCTTTGGGCGGAACGACTTCGACTTTCGCCGTACACGCCACCGCGAACAAGGCTAAACCTGTCAGCCAAATGATCCGGGTCAGAGCGATTCGCATAGTGGCATCCTCAAATCAAAACTTGCTGGATATCAGAATACCATCGTTGCCCGGTAGCATCTACAGACAACTCTGGTACACGGATTCAGCGCGTTTCCTGGTAGCGCTTGCGCACGTGCTCGCTGATCTCCCCGCCCAGCTGGAGGCTGCGTAGTAACGCTGGAATATTTTCTTCTACATTCAGGTTTAGATGCACCGGCTGCCCCTGCTGCCAGCCGGGATTGTTTCCCTCGAGGCGCACCTGTAGGCCAAGATTGCCGTCAGGCTGGTAGCGCGCGGTCGCTTCCAGTTTTTGATACTGAAAACTACTAAGGGCATCGAAAACCAATTTAAGGCTCGGGCTGGTTTTCACTATCGCGCGCACCTTCTCCGTAGGCCGGTACTGGATCTCGCCTCCCGGGGCACGGGCGCTAAGCTTGCCTTGCGCCACCCGAACACCGGCGCGGGTGATTTCAACGGGCAATTCGCCGTCCAGTATCCCGGTTCCCAGCAATCCCTCCTGTCGTTCGAGCTCCAGGATGTCGTGGAGCCCGATCCCTTCGAGTTGCACAACAAAGCGATTTTTCGCTTTTCCAAAATCCAGCGTGAAAGGTTCGCTACGAACCCGGCCGCCGAGCAGCTCGGCGCCTGCGTTCTTAAACCGCACGACAGGCACTTGCGTATTCGCGCGCGGCGCAAGCGTAAAACGCAGATCAATATTCCTGATCGGCAAACCCACATGTAGTTCATCTATGCGAATCCGGGCATCTTTCGTTGTCCGCACACCGTCGTCGATCGCGATTTCTGCGTCTGCACCAAGGCCAGTCAGTACCATGTTCTTGTAGCGCCCATTCGCCTTAACTTCTTGCAGCGACAGACCAACGGCGTTACCAGACAACTCCGAGGGTAAAGTCGCCTGCCACCGCGCATCCAGTCTTCCTTCGATTTGTGATATCCAGTTGGCGCCGGCTGCGAACCAGGGCTGGAGCGCGGACAACCCGACATCAAGGTTGACGTACAACGAACCTGCCACGCGGGATGGCTGCTGATCGACTTCGACCTTTTCGACGGTCCATTCCAGTATCGGCTGGACGACGTTGGCGGCCGGCGAGAGCGACAGGTGCGCCTCACCCGTCTTATGCGCGGAGACGGAAAATGCGAGCCGGCTATGTTGCACTGCTGGCAGCTCGACAGTTCCGTTCAACGTTGCCTCGGTATCCACAATGCTGCCGCGTAGCTGAGCCGTATAGGCAGTAGCCGAAGCTGTGCGCCCTTCGACGGTAATTTTCTCAAGCAGTACTTCGCGCACCGGGACTTCAGACAACCACTGACCGGAAAGCAGTGCCGCGAGCGACTGCGCCGCTGAAGCACCTGCAATCGGTTCAATAGCACCCTGCTCCGGGCTGGCTGCCGGCAGGACATGCATCGTCGCGCTGGGCACGCGAATCTGCTCCACGTTTCCGGTAATTACTTCGGTAGGGTGGTAGGCAATTTGAACTTCATTTAATTGGCAGGCAATCTTTTGGCCACCGGCTGCGAGGGTAAACTGAATGGTAGGTAGCCGAAGTTCGCGCCAACCGGGGTAACCGGCATGAACCCGGACATCGATCGCACCCCATGCTGCCAGCTTCTGCTTGACGACACTTGCCAGAATCCATGGCGAACTGGCATAGGCGACCCCCAACACGAGAACGATTCCCGCTATCCAGGCAATGATCCAGTTCCGTCGAGACATAGTGGTTTTTCACGCACGGGAAACTACTTGCCATGGAGTATACGGACCAACGAGTTGGAGCACGATTGACCCGGGTCAAATAGGCCCGGGTTTATGGTCGTACGTTGCGAATGGGGGTTTATCCAAATAGGGAATAAACGGGGCCAGAGAGATTTTTTTCGTCGCATTAGAGCCAACTACTCTCTGGCCCGCCCGCGTCTTCAGTCCACCAGGACCCGGCCGGGCTGGCCAAGCTCGTGAACCCGGAAGATCAGGATAGTGGCGCTTTCATCCTGGGTGGAGACCGTGTGCACCGCCTTCAGCGGCACCACACCGACATCGCCCTTCGTGTAGTGCTCGTCTGGCTTGCCTTCCTGGTGCAGGGTAGCGGAGCCTTCAAGTACATAGGCGAACTCTTCACCGGGGTGCCAGTGGGTCGGCAGCTTGGTATGCGGCGGAACGGTGGTGATGCTGACCACTACCTCGGTGTTATCCACGCCTTTCAACTGTTGGGTGAGCAGGTCTGCGAACTGGATCTGGCTGGCTGGATTGGCTGCTATGGCTGCACTGTTCATGGTCTGGTCTCCTTGGATTTTTAGGTTATTGAGGCCCCATGCCCCTCGATATGGAGAAAGACTAGTCTGTTTATTTACACAATGTAATTCAGTAATATAGCAATTTCTGTTTGCATTTTTGCACAGTCTGAATTGTGCCCAAAATACCCGGAATTACGGAGATTGTATGAAACCCTCCCCTGCGGGCATTACAGAGCTCGAATGGAGTGACCTGACGGTGATCCTGGCGATTTGTCGCACGGGCAGCCTGTCGGGAGCTGCCCGGACACTCGGGCAGAACCACAGCACCGTGTTCCGGCGGATCAACGCCATCGAGGATAAAACCGGGGTCCGGTTCTTCGAACGCTTGCCCAGCGGCTACGCGATGACCGACGCCGGCCAGACGGCGCTGCGCTACGCCGAGCGTATCGAAAGCGAAGTCCATGCCTTGAGCCGCGAAGTACTTGGGCAGGATTTGCGCCTGCAGGGCAAGATCTGCCTGACCGCGCCGGAGGGTATGAGCACCCAAATCTTGCCGGAATTGCTGGCGGAATTCTGCCGGCAACATCCGGAAGTGACTGTCGAGATATCCGGCGGCCATGGCGCGCTCGATCTTGCCCGGCGCGAGGCCGACGTCGCTATCCGCGCCACACGTAAACCCCCGGATGCCAGCCTCGGCCGCAAGGTGTGCGACTTCCGCTTCGCGATCTATTCTTCGCCGGCTTATCTGAAAGAAAACAGGAACAAGCCATTGCACGAGCAACCGTGGTGCATGATTCCCGGGACCATTGACTGGCTGGCTCCCCATGTCTGGAAGAAAAAGGAGCAAGCAGAACGACAGATTGTCTTTGCCAGCAACGCCACGCTCGCCGTCATCAATGCGACTGCCGCTGGCATGGGATTTACCATGATGCCCTGTTACATGGGCGATGCCGACCACCGCCTGGTGCGCGTAGACGCCCCGCTGGAAGCATTAACCATCGAACTATGGATCCTGACACACCCGGACCTGCGGCACACGGCGCGCGTCAAGGCACTCATCGCCTATCTGTATGGAGCGCTAAAAAAGGATTCGGATTTATTCGAAGGGAAACGGGTCGGGAAAACAAAAGCGTAGAAATTATTCGTACTGGGAGGCCACGATTTTTAGGCTTGTGCTACGAATTAGCGAGCCCTTCGTGACAACGCGATTCCCTTACGATTCTTCCCGCCTTCGTGGCTTTCTTGGCATCTTTCTACTCTTTCTGAGTCAGAAGAGGTTTTTTCTTGTCCTCTTTATTGCTTCTCTTTTCTCTGCTCATGCGTTTCTCTCCTGAACATCGGTAAAAATATCCACGCCGTCCCGGGGACGAATCGTACTGGCCGGCAGATCGGTGCCGTGTAGCCATTGGGTCAATGCCTCGCGCTTGCCTTCGCCACTGACAAGAAACCAGACCTGGTCGCCCTGACTCAAGGTTGTGTTACTGAGACTGATTCGCTCCGGGGGAGCTTTCGGCGCGTCGTGTACTGCCAGAACCGACGCTGACGAAGTGTGACTATGCCCTGGAAACAGGCTGGCGGTGTGGCCGTCTTCGCCCAACCCTAACAACACCAGATCAAAACTATCTACGCCTGCCAATGCAGCTTGATATCGCCGTGCACCTGCCTCGGCGCCAAGCTCGGCGGGGATTAAATGGATTTGCTCCGGCGGTACGGGCACCTTCGCCAGCCAGGTCGCCAGTGCCATGGTGTCGTTGCGCCCTGCATCACCCAACGGCAGACAACGTTCATCACCGAAATAAACGTGCCACGCGCTCCAGTCTGTTTTGATGTTTTTCAGCTCACGATAAACGGCCTGCGGTGTGTTGCCGCCCGCGAGCACAATCCGAAAGGCACCGCGTGCTCGAATACACTCGAGTGCCAGACGTGCCACGCGCCCTACGACATCGGCCTGCATCGCAGCGCTATCGGCGAACCGATGGAAGCGACGAGTCTGTACTACCGCTTCAGACACTGTTGCGCCAAACGTGCTCTTCATCATCAAACAGGCGCGAGGCCTCCTCCGGCCCCCAGCTACCGGCAGGATAGCTATGGATGTAGTTATTGTCCTGCGACCACTGGCGCAGGATCGGGTCCACCACGCGCCATGCCCACTCAACCTCATCAAAACGAATGAACAGGCTGCGATCGCCTTCAATCACATCGAGCAGCAGCGTCTCGTAAGCGTCGAGCGAAATCTCATGTGACTCACGATACGATGCCACCAGATCAATGGTGCGCGTGTTCATGCCCAACCCGGGCTGCTTGGCGTGAATTTCCATGCGCACGCACTCATCCGGCTGGATCGACAGCACGATCCAGTTGGGCTCAATGTTTTCCAGAGGGGTTTCACGAAACAGCTGTTGTGGCGGGTGACGAAAGCGAATGCTGATGGCCGACATCTGCTTCGGCATCCGTTTGCCGGTACGCAAATAGAACGGTACGCCGCGCCAGCGCCAGTTGTCCACATAAAACTTGGCGGCAACAAATGTCTCGGTGGTTGAGTTCGAGGCCACATCTTCTTCGTCCTGATAGCCGGGCACCGGCTTACCGGCGATAGAGCCGGGACCGTATTGCGCGCGCAACGCGAATGATTTTACCGCGCCCTTGGGTATCGGCCGAATCGAACGTAGCACCTTTACTTTCTCGTCGCGTAACGCATCGGCATCCAGCACTGCTGGCGGTTCCATGGCCACCACCGTCAGTAGCTGCATCAGGTGATTTTGCAGCATGTCACGCAATGTGCCGGTCTTGTCGAAATAGCCCGCTCGACTGCCAATGCCCTTGTCTTCGGCGACAGTAATTTGCACGTGGTCAATATAGTGCCGATTCCAGATTGGCTCGACCAACGTGTTGGCAAAGCGAAAAACCAGCAGGTTCTGCACCGTTTCCTTGCCGAGATAGTGATCGATACGATAGATCTGGTCTTCGCCGAAGTGTTCGTGCAGTCGCAAATTGAGCATCTTCGCGCTTTCGATGTCTTCGCCGAAAGGTTTCTCCACGACGATGCGATGGCGCGCAAACTTGCCGCTGAATCCAGCCTGATGCAGCTGGCTGACCACGCCAAGAAAATCCGTTGGACGAATCGCCAGGTAAAAAACAATATTTTCACAGGTCCCGCTACGCGGTTGAGACAGAACCTCCATCAGCGACTGGTACGCCGCAGCGTCATTGTGATCACCGCTGACATAGTCGAAGCGCTCCGAAAAACGTTGGTATACCTCAGCATCCAGATCTTTGCCAACGTACTGATCCAGTACCAGCTTCAGGTGCTGCTGCCACTCCTCCTGGGTCCACTCTCGGCGGGAGAAAGCGATAAATCGCAAATCTTTGCCGATGCGCCCGGCACCTTCCAGGTGATACAAAGACGGCAATAATTTCTCGCTGGCAAGATTACCGGTGGCGCCAAAGATCACGAAGTAACAGGGACTGGGTGAGATTTCCATAACCATTATTCCTTTGGCTTTAGGGCGTGACCGCCAAAGCCCTTGCGCATCATTGCCAGCATTTTATCGCTGTAGTCATTCTTTCCCTGGCTGGCGAAACGCATCATCAATGCCAGGCTCATGACCGGCGCAGGCACGCCCTGCTCGACGGACTCGAGCACGGTCCAGCGACCCTCGCCGGAGTCCGCCACGTATGCCTCCACGTCCTCCAGCGATTGATCTTTCTCGAGAAAATCTGCTGTCAGATCCAGCAACCAGCTGCGCACAACGCTGCCGTGTCGCCAGGTCTCGGCAATCGATGCCAGATTCAGGTCGAAGTCCTTTCGCGCGCGCATCAGGGCAAAGCCTTCGGCATAGGCCTGCATCATGCCGTACTCAATACCGTTGTGTATCATTTTGACAAAGTGCCCGCTGCCGCAGGGACCGCAGTGCAACCAGCCGTCCGGGGGTGCCAGCGCTTTCAGCAAGGGGGTAATGTGGGTCACCGGTTGCGACTCGCCGCCGACCATCAGGGCATAGCCGTTTTCCAGACCCCAGACGCCGCCCGACACGCCGGCATCGATAAACGCGATCCCGTGATCTGCAAGTGCCTGTGCGCGACGTATGGAATCCTTGTACCAGGAGTTCGCACCATCGACGATGATATCGCCGGCCTCGAGCAGGTCGGTAAGCTCCTCGACATGCTGCTCGGTTATTTCGCCGGCGGGCAACATCAACCACACCACACGTGGACTCTGAAGCGCCGTCACCATCGCCCTCAGCGAATTGGCAGCAACCAGACCGGTTTCCGCCGCCAACTCACGGGTGACATCTGCACTGCGATTAACGCCAATGACTTCCAAATCATGGCGGCGTAATCGGCGCGCCATGTTCCCGCCCATTTTTCCGAGTCCGACCAGGCCCATTTTCATACGCATGCTCCTCCTGAATAGCGCAGAATTCCTTTATGCTAGCTGAATGTCTAGGGTAAACGTAGCGCTGGTGCACTACAACTTTGTCGCACGTTTCGCGGGTGATTATGTCCGGCAGTCACGCGGCGCGCTGCAAATCTGCTGTAGACGACTAACGGCAATAACCAGATCAATCCGGTACCAACGAGATCCGGTATTTTCGCGGTCATCTCCAATCGCACAGTGACACCAATCAAACATGGAAATTCCACCAGGTGTCCGGGCGTCAATTCCAGCGATACGTTATAATCTCGCCATATTCACCATCCATAGACGAGGGCAACATCTTGGCTTCCAACACGGCACGGGCCTACTTCATGCTTGCTGGCTATCATTTCCATCCGGACGACGTCACCCGTCTGCTCGGCCTGGAGCCCACCCGGATCGATGCATCCGGCGCGGGCAGCGGACTGGACACGCCAGTGCTCAGTTCCTGGGAGTTATCGACGGATACTGTTACAGATGACGTCGACGTTTATAAGTTAACGGATACGCTGATAAAACAACTAGAGCCGGTCAAGGGGAAGATCCTGGAGGTGGCGAAAAGCCATAACCTCTCACCCAGGATCGGTGTCGTGATGGTGTTATCGGTTGATAAAAATGAATCCGAGCCGGAAGTCGGCTTTGGCGCGAGGACGATCCGTTTCCTGGCCGACATCGGCGCTTTTATCAATGTCGAATATAAGCTTTCCGCGCGCGTGTAGGCGTTATTCCAGCCAACAAAAAAGCACGCTTAATCAAGCGTGCTCATTGTAACCCGATTCCGGATTTTTCAGCCGCGCAATCCCCTATGAGTTGACGGGGTCGCGCGGCCGATTATCCTTGAAACCTTAAGGCTTCTTAGGAGTGCTGTACGGTACTTCTTTCTGGAATGTCTTCCAGGTGGTTTCATAACCAACAAAAAACTGTCCAGGTGTGATCGTTTTCTGCTTGGTCGTTACATAATCGGTTTTGCCTTCGGGAACTTCAGGCCGGGTAAAAGGCTTGTCACTCATACTCATATCTCCTTAACGGTTAATAACGGGAGGAATATAAACAGGGTTGTCAGCCCCTCCCCCTAAACTGACGAAATTATACTATCTACGCGTGTAATGTGCATTCTTCGGAATCACGTGCCGCACGCCCCCTTGGGGGTTTTCCACATCGCCCTGGTAACGGGGAATAATGTGAATGTGGACGTGAAAAATACTCTGCCCTGCCGCCGGCCCTACATTTACGCCGATATTGTAGCCGTCAGGACTAAACTCCTCGTCTATCAGCGCCTTTTCCTGCTGAATCAGCTCCATGCACGCGGCCACCTCGTCGGGCGCCAGGTCGAAAAAGCTGGCGACATGGCGTTTCGGGATGACCACCGTATGTCCAGGGCTGACCGCGTAGGAGTCGCGGGCGCTGTACGCAAATTCGTTAGTCAGGGACACCCCTTTTGCATCTGTGCAAAACAGGCACGGGTTATTGGGGTCTCGCTTTTTCTCTTTTTTTGCTTCAGCCGTCAAACTTCAACACCTTCAAGAAACAGATAGCGCTAGTCCAGGCTCATGCACTATTCGCGAGTGCCAGCGACTTTGCCCTGTTCAACTGCTCGTCACAATGCTTCAAACAGAGCGGCTGAAGGGCATGCGGAAAACACTCGATAATCAATTCAAACTCGTCGGCCACTTCTTCTGCGAGCGCGACGTCTTTTTTCATTTCTGCCAGCACGTTTTGTGCTGTCGCCTTGTTCACTCGACAGATCACCGCCAAATGGAAGGGCAACTGCTGCTCCATGCTCACCGTTAACGCCTTCTCATAGGAGGCAATCGCTTCTTCCACGCGCTCAGGATTCTCTTCTGACTCGCCCAGATGCTGCAATACGACACCGCGATTATTGTGGGCCGCTGTTAACTCGACTGCATAATTGTCGGCATCGAGCGCGGTCAGCGCATTATTGTATGCGACAACGGACTTTTCAAAGGTACGGCTACCCTTAAGAAGTTTGCCATAGGCATGAAATGTCGCACCCAGTTGATGCATGGCCGTGGCCCATTCTTCCGGCGTTTCTTTTCGAGACCATTCCAGCAACGCGTTCGTATAGGCATCAATGGAAGCTTTCAATAACTTCGAATCACTCTCTTGCCTGCCAAGGGCCTGCATTGCCGTTCCCAGGTTATATTGCGTTGCTGCCCAGTCCAGTGGCGACTCTTCCTGGCTAAACGCTTCGAGTGCCTGGTTGAAACACTGAATTGCCTTTTCATACAGTGCGGCATCTCGTTGTTGCTGCGCCTGCGCCGCAAGAATGTTGCCGAGGTTGTTCCGGGCCCTGGCCCAATCCAGTGGCGCTTGCGCGCGAGATTCCCCGGTCAGTGATGACTCGATTGCCTCACCCAAGCGTTCCAGGATATTGGTGTTGAAACGCCGCTGTTCATAATTGCCCCGTGTGTACAGGAAATTGTCGGCGACGGTGACCCCGGTATCCGGCATGGTGGCTTCGGCCGATGCCTCATCCAGCATGCCGATAGAACCTGCGATGGCGCGCTCCAGGACCCTGTTATCCGGGTAAAACAGGTATGTATTAGAGAATTTCATTCGGCCCTTTCGAGAATTTCATTGATGTCCGGGTCCGCACCCACCGCGCCACCAAGCTCGATTTCTTCATCGGTGGCATCACGGATCGACAACACTTCCAGGATAAACGTGACTTCCCGGCCGCACAGCGGATTATTCCCGTCGACGGTGAGTGTCTTGTCATCAAAACGGGTGACGATAAAACTCTTGTGTTCACCCTTTTCATTTTCCATAGTGATGGTCATGCCAATTTCCCGGAATTCTTCCGGGACATTTTCGATACTATCGGTAAACACCAGCGATTCGTCTCGCTCACCATATAACAGCGTGGTGTCAACCGGCACCTCGATGACATCACCCACTTTTTTTCCATCAAGTTCTTTTGTCACCTGCTCAGACAAAACATCATTTACGCCGTGAACATAGCCCAGGGGGTAATCAACGGTAACCAGTACGTCACCGGTCTTGTTATCGATGACCTTGTAATTCAGTTCAACGAATTTTTCGTTTTGAATTGTATCTGACATATCCACTAAAGCCTTTTCTAGCTAACCCTGTTCCGTCCCGCTCTATCCTAGAACAGCGTCGCACCAAATATTTTTACCTTGTCCTTTTCATAACCAAGCACGAGTCGACCCAGCCATTCACCCTTATCTTTCTTGTTGATCACTTTATAGAGAACGGTGACGTATTCACCGCGGCGAATCATGCCAAGGTATGTGTAGTCTTCCGACAGGTTTTTTGCCAGATCGCTTCGCGCAAACTGCTTACCCATTTCAATTTCGTTCGCACCCTTGATAAAGCTGGACGAGAAGTTACGGGTAAACGCGCCGTAGTTTCCTTCATTCGAATACTTGACGAGATCCGCCCACATTGGGTTCGCATGCGCCAGAATTTCGTCGTCTGTTAAATCAAGAATATTCATCTATGTAAAACTCCATTAAAAAACAGAATCGTTTTTTAATAAGGCCTCTACCCCTGCTAATCAAGGCCAAAAGCAGATAAAAAAAGGACTAACACTGTTCATGTCAGTCCTTTTCTAAAGCAAACAATAATGGGCAGGCTTGCCCCGGTTAATACCGGGTTAAGCCTATATTTGCCCTTTATTGATTTAGTGGTGACCTTCAGCTTTCAGTTTAGCCAGGTCTTTGTCCTCGATGTCACCGACAAGGTGGTACAGAGGCGCTTTTTCCATCGTGTACTCGCCAGTCTTGGGATCACGACGAGAAACAGTCAACACGTGCCAGTTCTTGTCATCAACCTTCATGGCGTCACCACGGTAGTAGTAACCCGGCCAACGTGTCTCCTTACGGAACAACGTATGCTGGAATACACTCTCGGAGGTGAGGAAACGATGCTTCAGTTCCCATGCACGCAGCAGTTCGTGAATATCGGAAGCAGCAACCTTCTCCAGGTCTTCGCCCAGGATCGCCATCTTCTTCAGACCGATGTGCAGAAGCTTGTCGTTGGTCATGTAGTTCACACCAAAACCACCGCAGTACTCGTCCATCAGCTTCTGGAGACGATCCAGACCCTGACGCGGGTTGATGTAGTTCGGGTTAACAGAACCGGCAACAATTTCGTTACGGCCAACCGTGTAGGTTTCCAGTGGCTTGTAGATCTCTTCCTTGCGGCGCTGGATCTGGGCATCGGTAACACGGATGCCTTCGGCCTTGCCGTCGTCGATGTATTTACAAGCAGCCTTGGCAGCCAGACGACCTTCGGTGAAGGAACCTGAAGAGAACGCGTGCGGCGTACCACCAACGGCATCACACCGGCACCGAACAGACCTTCAACAGTGGTCATGCGGTTGTAGCCCCAGAAATACTCGGGCGGAGACAGGTCTTCCGGACCGGAACACCATGCACCGCAACCGGTGGCATGCGAACCCATGACATAAGGCTCGGAAGTCGTCAGTTCCGGGTTTTCATACTTGGGATCCACGTCGGTAGCCGCCCAAAGAACAGCCTGGCCGACGGTCATGCCCAGGAAGTTATGCCAACCGATCTCTTCAAGATGAGGATCCTGGAAGGCTTCCATGGTGACCATGTGAATCGGACCACGACCCGCATTCACCTCACTGATGATTGCGTGGTTACGCAGACAGGTCGGAATCGGGCGGTGCGTCGCGTGTGACGCTTCCGGGTCCAGATATTCCTTACCAACCATTTCCTGCAGTGCCGGGAACCATTTTGATTCGTACTCTTCACCATAGGCATTCTGGGTGTAGGTCTTGAGATGCAGGAAGTAAGCACCAACCGGACCGTAACCGTCCTTGAATCGAGCCAGCACGATACGGTTTTCCATCTGGGTCATCTTCGCGCCGGCTTCGATCATCAGACCGTAAGCAGAACCCGAGGACCACGGTGCGTACCATACACGACCGGCACCTTCACCCACGGAACGCGGCTTGAAGATGTTGGAGGCGCCACCGGCACCGCAGATTACGGTCTTGGACTTGAATACGTGGTAGTTACCGGTACGTACGTTGAAGCCCACGGCACCGGCAACGCGGTTTTCCTTGGACTCGTCCATCAGCAGATGGGTTACGCACACGCGGTTGAAAACCTTGTCAGCGGATTTCTTCGCGGCTTCGGCAACGATCGGCTTGTAGGATTCACCGTGAATCATGATCTGCCAGCGACCTTCACGCAGGTATGCGCCGGTCTTCTTGTTGCGCATGATCGGCAGGCCCCACTCTTCAAACTGGTGAACAGCGGAGTCAACGTGACGCGCCATGTCGAACGCCAGATCTTCACGCACCATGCCCATCAGATCGATACGCGCGTAGCGTACATGATCTTCCGGGTTGTTCTCGCCGAAACGGGTACCCATGTAGCAGTTGATCGCGTACAGACCCTGGGCTACCGCACCAGAACGATCGATATTCGCTTTTTCGGCAATAACAATTTTCTTGTCCTTGCCCCAATACCTGGCTTCGAAAGCAGCACCGGTACCACCAAGGCCCGCACCTGCGACGAGGATGTCGATATCGTCTTCAATAATTGTCTTGTAGCCCATTAGTAGTAAACCCCTTCTTTAAGTTCCAAGCCATTTGATTCAAGTGTATGCAAACCACCTTCATCCATGCGGACATACTTAGGCTCGTTAAACAACAACTGGCTGTCACGCATTTCCTTGGCTGGTGCAGGTGCTGCAGCCAGGTCAGGATAGCCGGTACCCCACGGCACAGTGGTGATGGGGGCCAGAAGGTCCATGTCTTTTTTGCCGTTGCGGAACTTGATGCGCCAGGCGATCGTGCCCTGTTCCTCATCACGGTGCACACGTACCGAGTGACCCAGCGGGGCGAAATCGGCATAACCGCGCACGTCAATAGCGTGGTGAGGGCAGGCTTTCACACAGGAGTAGCACTCCCAACACATGTTGGGCTCAATGTTGTAAGCGCGACGAAGGCTTTTATCAATGTGCATGATGTCGGACGGGCAGATATCAACGCACTGTCCACAACCATCACATCGAGTCATATATACGAAAGTTGGCATGATATTCCTCTTTCTCTCTGAATTTTAATTAGTTAATTAGTAGTGGCTCGCTTTTTCGCGGCGGATACCCTTGCCCATGTAAGGCGGGGTCTTACCCATGTATTCCGGGATATCCGGGAATTTTGCTTGCACTGCAGGATCGGTCAGATCGAAGTCAGCAGGCAGATTCTCTCTTGAACCATCAGCCCGGGTTACGCGCTTCTGGAAAGCAGCGGCAGGCTTGAAGAACATGTGCGCGAACTTGGACCACAGCACGGTGCCAAACAGGGTTGTGCTGGAGATGACGAACAACACGAAGAACAGGATTGCTGCACCTGAAAACCCGCTAGACTTCTGCGCGAATGACCAGATCAGTCCGAAAGTCGCCATGGCAAGCAGTGAAAGAATAAACAGGTCTGCACGCTCGAAGCGGAACCACGGCAGGCCTTCTGCGGAGACGTCAACGCGGATGCGGAACCAGAACCAGTAACCACCAACGGCCAGCATCAGCGCACCGATGTGCCACAGCTGCGGCACGATGGCCGGAGCAGGCGTTGCCGGAGTCGGATAACCAAAAATCATGATGGCGGTGGTCGCGATCATTAATATGGTGCCATACATGGTCAGGAGATGAGACAGCCTGCGACGGGGATTCTTGAACTCACCAGAGGTGAGAACCTCGTTCGCCAGCACTGCAACGGCGATCCCGGCTTTTTCCCCGGCACCAACGGTGCGCTTTGCGTTCTTCTTCGCTTTTTCTGCGTTTTCGAAAAAGTACTTGGCGCTTTTCTTGTGGATCATGTCGAGCACGGTTCCACCAACCACCAGGATTACCATCAATACGACGTACCACTGCTGGATCATCGGTGAAATGTTGGCCGAAAGCTCGGAGAAGGGATTATAACTGAACATTTTTGGTTATCCTCGAATTATCCTCGAAAAATTTTGGGTGCAAGCCTATCCTTAATTGGACGGGTCGTCGACTACAGGGATTATTAATCCCCTATAAAATTAACTCATCACACGAAATACCAACGTGGCCTGCTGCGCCCCCGAAAAAAGCCTGACCGGAGAACGCTTGTCCTCCACATCTCGGTAAATATTGTGCTCCGACCCCGATTTTTTTATAAAAACTGTTGGGCGGTGCCGATATTCGGGGGCGTGATTATATAGCCATAGCGACTCAGCATTCCATAGCAATTGGGCACTTTTTTTAATTCCGACCGCCAGTGTCAGACATCTGCCGGGGCTGCCAGCGCCGGACTCGAATTCCGGCGCCCGCCCGTCACCAAAGACGCTAGCCAGGCCGGGCGAAACCGGCAAAATCCCCGGAATCGGGGCCATTCCTGCTTCTCCCACCCCTGGGCGGTGCTGTGCCGGGGTTACGATTATCCCGCTGGTCGGCTCCCTGCTGGTTTATATATATAAAGTATCGCGCTCCGGGCTGATATTTATCCCGGGAAACAGGGTCATTGCCCTGATCCAGAAGCCTGTCCGCCCGCCTGAACAATTTTCACTTCGCGCTGCGGGAATGGAATCTGGATCTGGTTTTCCTTCAGCGCCTCCCAGATCATCAGGTTGAGATCCGCCCCGACGCGGTTTTCGCCATCGTCAACGCCTTCCATCCAGAACTCGACCAGGATATTGATACCGGAATCGGCAAAACCGGCAATCTCCGCGTCGGGCCGCTCCTCGATCGGAAGGTCCGGGCCACTAAGCACCCTGGGGTGGCTGGCGACGACCTCTCGCAGCACGTTGAACAGTTTGTGCAAATCCGTGCTGTAGGCAACCTGAAAATTGATCGAGTAACGTTGTTTCTTGTTTTTATGCGTCCAGTTGATAAAGCTGGTGGTAATAAACTGCTCGTTCGGCACCATAATATCTTTGCCGTCATAGGTCTCCAGGATCGTCGAACGCATGTTCAGCTCCCGGATTACCCCCTTTCTCCCGTCTGCAAGCTCGATGTAGTCGCCCTCCGTCAGCGAGCGATCAAGCAACAGGATCAGGCCCGAGATGAAATTTGACGCGATTGCCTGCAACCCGAATCCGAGACCGACGCCCAGGGCGCCACCAAATACCGCGAGTGCAGTTATGTTGATTCCCATCACCTGCAGCAGGAGGATGAAAATCACGAAAATCAGGGCGACCTGGAAAAGCTTTGCAACGATCTCGCGCGTGGCGGTATCAAGCTGGGCCTGCTGGCGAATCAACCGCTTCCCGGTGCGATTCACAATATGGCCGATCCAGAACAGCACTCCGCTGAAAATGGCCACCCGGACAACACCGTAGGCGGATACTTTAATGTTGCCTATCTCGACGGACAGCGACTGAAGATAGACCACCACATTATCCAGAACCCCCATGACCTGTAACAGGGCAACCGGAATCGCCACCCACTTGAGCAGGGCCTTCGGGTAGGCATTGTTGACCAGGCGTGCGGTCAGGGAGTAGATCATCAGGACAATCGCAAGTGCTTCGAAAACCCGTACAAGCGCACTCTGCTCGAGGATTGATTGACTCAGGTCTGCGGCAATCATCAGGAACAGCACATTGAACAAGGGAAACAACAATTCCCTGATCTTGTACATCGAGCTGCGAAGGAGCAGCAGCGGACCTGTTGTCGGCGCTTCCCTGAATAGCGGCGAGTAGCGTTTGAGTGCAATCGCAAACGAATATGCCGCAGTAATGGCAAGCAATACGACACCCAGCTGCGAGTAAAAAGCGGGACTGCTCGCCCAGGCGACAAGTTGGGCGATATATTGGTCCATCAGTTTTCCAATTGCTTGTACGTTCACGGGTTTTGATCCTTATCGATGGGCACACCAGAACATAGCCTGATATTACATTCTTCTTAATACGATCAGGGCGACAAATGTTAGCAACGCCACGAAGCAGAGGGGAATATCAAATTCCACCGGACAGCGGGCTGTACCCAGGATTTGATTTGCCGAGAACCAGATTGCAGTGCCGAGCCCGGCCAGCGCCCCACTGTAAAACATGAGGTTGCCGGCATTTCTGTCTTTTACCAGCTGTGCGCCGACAACCAGCAGGAAAAACACCAACACCAGATAACAGGCTGGGATACCCAGCAAGGGGTAGGTCGGGCAGTGCCCCGCGGTCTGTAGCTCGTTAAATACCAGCCAAAGCGTCGCCAGAATTCCGAGAGACGAAATAGAGATAGACAATGTTCTGGCTCTAATTTTCATCGATATACTCCGGTGCTGCGGGATACAGCCCCAAACCTTAACTTTTACCGGCTCGCTAAACTACTGATTAGTTAGCGCAAAGCACCAGACACGGGGAATGATGAGGGAATACAATCACACGCTCGGAGCGCAATAACTGCTTGTATTCAAGCCTGGTGATATTGGCAACAGGGCGATCTGAATCTTCCTGCCGCCCTTGAACGCCCCGGATTCCGGGCTACGCTATAGTGCAAGCAGGTAAATCCTTCCAGGGCCCGTTTTGGATACACTGGCGGGTTTCCTGAGTCGTTAATCTGATCCAATGGGATGGACCAGCCTGGCAATCGCACTTTTTCACTTAAAGAGCTACCGATCATTCAATGAAGAGCCACCCCTCCCCCGCCCCCGCACCGAAAGATGTCGATGAATTACTGGTCGAACAAGGTCGGCGAATTCGCGATATTCACGAAATTATCTCGCGCGCCGAACTCAGTTTTGATCAACAGATAGATGAAATACTGCGATTGGGCTGCAAACATCTCGGCACCGAGGTGGGCAAGGTAGCGCGCCAGGATCCAGAAAATAATGTCTCTGAATTTCTCTATGTATGCGTCAACTGTGAACTGCCGGTAAAGAAAGGCACGATATATCCGCTGGACAAGACCTTTTGCGACATTACCTTCGCCTCGCCGGAAACCATCGACATCAGCGACGTTGCCAGCTCCCCGTTCAGCAGCCACCCGGCTGCCGATTATATGAAGATCCAGTCCTATATCGGACGTCGCATCAGTGTGCGCGGTGAAAACTTTGGCACGATTAATTTTTCCAACCGCGCCCGGGTAAAACGGCCTTTCTCCCAGGCCGATATAGACCTGGTAAACCTGATGGGCAGCTGGGTGAGCGTAATGATGGAGCGCAAGCTCGATGCAGAAGAACTCCGGCTATCGAAAGAAGCGGCGGACGCGGCCAATTTTGCCAAGAGCGAATTCCTGGCCAACATGAGTCACGAGATACGCACTCCGCTCACCGCCATACTGGGCTATGCCGAAATGTTGAGTGATGAGGGCCAGAGCCAGGAAGAACTCGACCACGAAATCGATTCGATCAAGCGTGCCGGCACCCATCTTCAGCGCGTGATCAACGACATACTGGATCTGTCCAAGATCGAGGCGGGGCAACTGGAGGTCGAGGCGCTTGAAGTCGAGCCGATTTTATTGATGAAAGATGTGGATTCGATTTTTGGCGACCGGGCACGCAAAAAGGGCCTGGCGTTCAACCTGGAATATCGCTACCCCATTCCGACAACGATTGTTTCCGACCCGACGCGTCTCAAGCAGATCCTGTATAACCTTTGTGGCAACGCACTTAAATTCACCGACCGCGGCAGTGTGACCGTCACACTGGGTTATGCAGAGGCGTCACACCAACTTGTATTCGAGATAACGGATACCGGCATTGGTATGAACCAGGAAGAATTGGCGCGCCTGTTCAAGCCCTTCGCACAGGCGAGCATCAGCACCACACGCACCCATGGTGGCACGGGGCTGGGTTTATGCATCGCTCGAGAGCTGTCTCAGAAACTCGGGGGTGATGTGACGGTGGTCAGCGAAAAGGGAGTCGGAACCACTTTCACCCTCACTGTTGCAGTGGGTGGGACCAGGAATCCGGAAATGCTCAGTCGGTAGAGCAGGACATCATCGCATCCCCTGGGCGACGCGGTTTGCCGCTAGGCGATCTGGTCGTCGGCGACAAAATAGCGGGGATCTTCCAGCACGTTCACTTCCACCAGGTCGCCGGCCTTTTTCAACAGGGTTCGGCATTCTTCGCTCAAGTGACGTAAATGCAGGGTCTTGCCGGCCCGGATGTAACGCTCTGCCAGCGTATCAATGGCCTCGATCGCGGAATGATCGGCCACGCGCGAGTTCCGGAATTCGATAATCACGTCATCGGCGTCGTTCTCCGGGTCGAACAGCTCCAGGAAATTTTTCACCGAGCCGAAGAACAGCACCCCGTTCAAATCATGCACACGTGAGCCCTGACCATCATCGTAAGTACTGATATTGATGTGTTTCGCGTGCTCCCAGGCAAAGGCCAGCGCCGACACGATAACGCCGACCACTACGGCAATGGCAAGATCGGTAAATACCGTCACCGCCGACACCAGCACCAGGACAAACGCGTCGGTCCTCGGGATCTTGCGGAAAATGCGCAGACTGGACCACTCAAAGGTCGCCAGCACCACGATAAACATGACCCCCACCAGCGCCGCCATCGGGATGCGCTCGATCAAGGGCGAGGCGAACAGGATAAATATCAACAGGAACAGCGCCGCGGCAATGCCGGACAAACGCTGACGACCCCCGGAATTGACGTTGATCATGCTCTGGCCAATCATGGCGCAACCACCCATACCGCCAAACATCCCGGTAACGGTGTTGGCGATACCCTGGCCCACACATTCACGATTGCCCCGACCGCGGGTATTGGTAACTTCATCAATCAGGCTCATCGTCAGCAGGGATTCAATCAAACCGATCGCGGCGAGAATAAAGGCATACGGCAAGATGATGCCCAGGGTTTCAAACGTAAACGGCACCGACGGAAGATGAAAGGTCGGCAGCCCGCCCTGGATGCTGGCAAGATCGCCGACCGTCTGGGTATCAATATTGAAGCCGAGGACGAGCAAACTCACGGTAATGATCGCCGCCAGTGACGACGGGAACGCGCCCGTCAGCCTGGGCAGGTAGTGAATGATCAGCATGGTCAGGACCACCAGCGCGGAGAACACCATCAGGGTCTCGCCGGTCATCCATTGCCGGGCGCCATCGGCCGATGGCACCTGGAAGTTCTGCAACTGCGCCAGGAAAATCACGATCGCCAGGCCATTCACAAAACCCAGCATCACCGGGTGCGGCACCATGCGAATGAATTTGCCTAGGCGCAACGCGCCGGCGCCCATCTGGATCAGCCCGGTTACGACCACCGCGGCAAACAGGTACTCCACGCCGTGTTGCGCGACCAGCGCCACCATCACCACTGCCATGGCACCGGTGGCGCCGGAGATCATGCCCGGACGACCGCCGAAAATAGCGGCCAGCAGGCCAACCATGAAGGCGGCATACAGGCCCACCAAGGGCTCCACCCCGGCGACAAAGGCAAACGCGACCGCCTCCGGCACCAGGGCAAGGGCGACGGTCAGCCCGGACAAAATCTCGTTTTTAAAACAGACGCGACTGGCGCAACCAAGCTGAAACATCAAGAAACCCGCGGGAAAGACTGAAATTGAAGGCCGCGGAGTATATCAGAGATTACTTATATTCTGTACCGACACCCCGATTTGGAGCCCGATGTGGATGGAGTTGAGGGGGACCGGGCAATGATCACTCTGCCCGGACCTCATCGATGCCGGGTCCCCGGGTGCTTCGCTACGCCGCGATACCCTTGCGACCCTTTTCCGCCTTCCTCGCTTTCTTGGCATCCTTCTTTTCTTTTGGCGTCAACGCCGGCTTCTTCTTGTTTTCCTTGTTACTTTTCTGCTCTCTGCCCATTTTGCTGCTCCTGTTTCAGGTGTGGTCGTCGTGCAATCTGTCACCTCCCATACTGCCTGAAAACGGAACATTCCGATCCCTGTATTTTCAAAACTGCCTGAGCCTGCCGATTCACGTGTGTAATCCGGCTAAAACTCGCGCCGGGCGAACCAGATAACATGCCGCGGCCCTTTCGATCCGTGTGCGTGCACGCGTACCTCGTCCACCTCGAACCCCACCTTTCGTAGCCGTTCCTGGAAGTCCTGGGCCGGGCCGGCGGACCACACGGCCAGCACGCCACGGGGGCGTAACGCCTCATGGGCTGCACTCAATCCCTGCGTGCTATAGAGCCAGTCGTTCTCACGGCGCGTCAGGCCTTCCGGGCCGTTGTCCACGTCCAGCAAGATGGCGTCGTAGGTATTCTTTTCGGTCTTCAGACTGCGTGCGACATCGCCCTCGCGTACGCTGACCCGAGGATCCTCAAGGGGATGGCCGGCAAGCTGCGCCAGCGGCCCGGCATTCCACGCCACCACTGCCGGCACCAGTTCGGCGACGACCACCCTCGCCTGCTCGCTCAAGTGTGGCAGTGCGGCACCCACGGTAAATCCCATACCCAGGCCGCCAATGAGCAAACGCGGGTTCACGGTATTTTCCAGCCGCGCGCAGGTGAGCGCTGCCAGCGCGTCTTCGGAGCCATGGGCACGGCTGTTCATCAACTCGCCACGGCCGACGATGCGTATGGAGAATTCATCGCCCCGCTGGTACAGGTCATCGACTGTTCAAGCCATTCAATCCCCGAATCTCACTTCCCGACACTCTTTATATATAGGTCTTCCACTTTCTCCCTGGCCCAGGGGGTTTTACGCAGGAACTTGAGACTGGATTTGATGCTCGGATCATTGGTGAAACATTTGATTCGCGTGATTCGCCCAAGCGCGTCCCAGCCCAGGTGATCCACCAGGTGGGTCAGCGCCATTTCCAGGGTCACACCGTGCAATGGATTCTTGGGCTGGATTTCGCTCATGCGGTGCGGGTCCTGTTTTTTACACGTTGCCAGGCCATTGGGGGCCATGGGCGGGAAGATTAATCGAGTCTGTCGCTTACCAGTCAGTGGGTCGACTATCAGACATGAGGATATCCAGGGTCTTCTGCGCTTGTTTCGGGCGGGTCAAGTCCTGCTTTTCCAGCATCTCGCACCCATCCCTTGCCATGTCCTCGATCGTAGCAGGATAAATCTTGCAGTCATCGGGCCGGTCAAAATAAATATCGCAAATGAATTTATCTTGATCGGGAAGTTTCCTCAGCCACGGACACAACTCGATTTGCCTGCCCGTATCCGGATCCATCCAGATTTTTCCGTCGCGGACATACTTATATATATCCGGCCGGTCAATCTCCCACTGTTCAATCTCGCGCTTCGACGCAGACAGGCCACCGTTACTATACTTTGTACAACATTTTCCGCACTGGTTGCATTCGATCATGATGACTCTCTAGCGGGCTTTATGGACAAATTAAACTATCACTGAGTTTCTATTCCGGCCTCGTGGGCCATCATCGCGCCGGGGGGGCAACCCTGGCGGCGGTGGAGCGCGTTACAGTACATATAAATGTATTTATAATGCAAAGATACTGGTTGAGAGGAGTTTTCGGTGAATATAGTAGTTGGTGTGGTCATGGGTTCGAAATCTGACTGGGATACCATGCAGCATGCGGTGGATACCCTGACGACTCTGCAAATCGAGCATGAGACCCGGGTAGTATCCGCTCACCGTACACCAGACCTGCTGTTTGAATATGCCAATAGTGCAGCGGATCGCGGACTGGAAATCATTATTGCCGGCGCAGGCGGCGCCGCACACCTGCCCGGCATGCTGGCGGCCAAAACCCACTTACCGGTACTGGGCGTGCCGGTGCAATCCAGGGCGCTGAACGGAATCGACTCACTGTTATCCATCGCGCAAATGCCTGCCGGTATCCCGGTTGGCACGCTGGCAATCGGTCGTGCCGGTGCGGTGAACGCGGCGTTACTGGCTGCCAGCATGCTGTCAAACAAGTACCCGGAAATTCGCAAGAACCTGGTTGATTTTCGAAAGCAACAAACTGACTCGGTGTTGGCGAACCCGGACCCAAGAGATCCAGCATGAAAATTGGCATTCTGGGTGCCGGGCAGCTTGCCCGGATGCTTGCTTTGGCCGGCATCCCGAGAGGGATGCAATTCGTCTTTTATGATTCGAACCCGGAGGCCTGTGCGGCGCAGCTGGGTATTTTTATATGCGGAGAATACGACGACTACAAAAAACTGGATCAGTTCGTGAACCAGGTTGATGTGGTGAGCATTGAGTCGGAAAACATACCGGTGGAAACACTGGAATACGTGCATCGGCATGTCAGTGTGCACCCCGGCCCTGATGCCGTACGCACATCACAGGACCGCCTGCTTGAAAAAAGTTTCCTCAAGCGCCTCAAGATCCCGGTACCCGAATTCTATGCGATTGACTCGGCAGATCAACTTGAGCAGGTGGCGCATCAACACCAGGGAAAGCTGATCATCAAGACGCGTCGCTTTGGCTACGATGGCAAAGGCCAGGCGATGTTAACGAAACCGGCTCAGGCAAATGCAATCTGGCAGGATCTTGGCGCGCAACCATTGATCGCCGAGCAATGCATGGATTTTTCGCGGGAAGTTTCGCTGATTTCAGTGCGCAACCAGCAAGGCGACATTCGCTATTATCCGCTGTCAGAGAATCTGCACCGGACCGGTATGCTGGTAAAAAGCCAGACGAGACGGGACGATTCCCTGCAATCCGATGCCGAGGCTTATGTCGAGCGGGTCTTGTCGGAGCTGAATTACGTTGGCGTACTTGGTTTCGAATTTTTTGTCTGCGACGAAAAGCTGGTTGCTAATGAGATTGCCCCGCGGGTACACAACTCCGGGCACTGGACGATTGAAGGGGCGGCCACCAGCCAGTTTGAAAACCATCTGCGAGCCATTCTCGATATACCACTCGGTTCGACAAAGGCCCTGGGCGATTGCACCATGTACAACCTCGTCGGCACTATGCCTGACTCGAAGACAGTCATGGGCCTGGAAAACGCGAGATTACATGACTATGGCAAGCTACCCCGCGCCAACCGCAAACTTGGTCATATCACCCTCTGCGATCCGACCCCGGAAAACCTGACCGCTATCGAACGTATTATCTCGGCCGGAACCCGGCCTTAACCGGTTCAGAGATCATGGTGTGCTGGAAGCTGTACGCGCAGAGGCGCGCCTGCGGTGAGCGAAAAAAGTTACACGCCCTGGTCGAACTTTTCGCAAGGCCTCGCAAACTCCTCCGGCACGTCGGCCGGGCACTGCCCGCAAGCCTCGTTGCCCGGCACGGCGAAATCGATCTTGCGCGGGTACGGCAACTTTAGTTCGCTCATGATCTGGATAAACTCTGCCTCCGTCTTGCCCTGGCCGAGCCGCGGGTTGCGCGCCTTTTCCTGGCCGATGCTCGATACCCGGCGATCCTGGTAATCGTGTGCCGGGTAGACCAGCGTTTCGTCCGGCAGGATAAACAATTTTTTGTGAATACTGTGGTACAGCGTCGCCGCGTCGCCAGACTGAAAATCGGTCCGGCCGCAGCCTTCGATCAACAACGCGTCGCCGGTGAACACCATATTATGTGTACCGTCATCGACGCGGTAGGCAAAATGGTGCGAGGTATGCCCGGGCGTGAACAACGGCTGCAGAACAACGCTGCCCATCTGGAACGGCACCCCGTCCTGCAGGCCGATGTCCGCACACTCCGGTTTTTCAACAATGGGGAATGCCACCTGGCAACCGGTCTTGTCGCGCAGTACCTGCGCCGCAGTGAGGTGGTCGGCGTGGACATGGGTCTCGACCGAATAGACCAGCTTCAGGCCCAGTTGCTGCAGGCCCTCGAGGTCGCGGTCAACCGTATCGATCACGGGATCGATCAGCATGGCCTCGCCACTGGCCTCGCAGGCCAGCAAATAGGTATAGGTACTGGAATCCGGTTCAAACCACTGTCGGAAGATCATCGTTAACCTCGCGTCTTATTACCGAGCTTTATTAAAACAGAAAACACGGTGATTCTGCCCCCGGTTTTCCCCTACTCCGACCCCTCTTATTGCCCTCGCCCCCGTTTGGCGCTGACCCGATCGCGCGATCATTTTGCCTACTCGTAGATGCGAATGCGCACCAGGTCGTAGGGGTAGATCAGGTCAGGATTTTTGATTTTGCTCAGCTCGGCCAGCTCAGGATAGCGAAACGGATCTTTTACATACGTTTCTGCGATATCCCAAAGCGTATCGCCTTTAACCACCACGTGGGTAATGATGCGCACCTTGCTTTGTGGTGTCCGGGTCTGTTCCCCGAGCGTTAATTCATAGACTTTCGGCTCGGCTGTCGGAGTTGTACCAACATCATTTACATAATGGTCATAACCGACGAACACCATCCCCGACAGGAACAACAACAAAAGTAACAAAGACAACCATTTAACCGGGTTGCCGACCGACGCTCGACCCGGGTTCAGCCTGGCATTTCCGTGCGGGTCTACGCTCGAGCCAGGTGTGAGCTGGTATTCCGCATTGCGTGCTGCGCGAGCACTTTGGTAGGGATCGGGTTCGCTGCGGTAGCCGGGCACATCCCCGGGAATTTTCCAGAAGAACGCACCTCTCCTCGACCGGTTGTCCTTGTTTTTTCCCTTCATTTGTCCCTCGGATGTAACCGGGCCCGCCCCTGCAGGACCGGTGAACAATTGCCCAGTATATCAACCAACTATCCTGGATGAAGGTCCTGATAGTTCGAGAAATTTTCCGCGCGCAGTATCGATCTCGCAGAGGGAAATGTATTCGGATCTTTGGCTTGAAACGAACACAACCCAGGCCCTGTAACAGGAAAGGTTACACGGTTTAACGGGCGCGCGTCTGGGAGTCCCGTCGCGCGAGTGGAACCCACCAACAAACCACGAAGGCGGGCGCACAGTTAACGCATTGGCGCCTGGTATTTTTCCGGCCCCATCACCGACACGTCAGAGACATAGACCGTCAGGTGATAACCCTGTTTCATTAGGCGTTCGAGGTCATCGAGCAGGCCACTCATTCGGTCGGGCGGCAGGATCACGTGCAGCTTGATGTTGGTGTCGATATCCAGCATACCGGTTTGTTCACCGCTGGACCCGGCGCCGCGTGCGCGCAGGATCGTGTAGCCGCTGGCGCCGCGGTTACGTACACACGCGACCAGCTTGTCCTCCAGCACATCATTGGTAATGATCGTGACCAGTTTCTCAGGAAAAAGTCGATGCATGGCCTGGCTCCTCCGTTAGCTCGCCACGAAAACGGCGAAGCTGTGATAAAGCGGTATTCCGACGAGCACGTTGAAGGGAAACGTGATCCCCAGTGACAGGGTCAGGTAGAACGAGGGATTTGCCTCTGGCACGGCAAGCCGCATGGCCGGCGGCACGGCGATGTAGGACGCGCTCGCACCGAGTATTGCCACCAACGTAGTGCCCCCCACGCTCAACCCGAGGATGTAGTGACCCACGACAATACCTGCGGTGCCACCAATCAGCGGCATCAACAGGCCAAAGGCAACCAGTACTGCCCCCACCTTGCGGAACTCGCGGATCCGGCGTCCCGCATCCATACCCATTTCAAAAAGAAACAGGCAGAGCACGCCCATGAAGATTTCATCAATGAACGGGAAGAGTTTGGCCACCGACGAGGGTGACGCAATCGCCCCGATGAACATCGACCCGATCAGCAGGATCACACTGCCGTTGGTGAAGGCCTCGTGCAACAGTTTCTGGATTGTGCCGTTCCCGCCTCCGGGTTCGAGCACAGCAACACCTGCGCCGTCCTGGGAGCCGGCAGCAACAAGGCGTTGCCGCGACCAGGAGGCAAGCAGGAGGCCAACAATGATCGCGGGCGATTCCATGACCGCCAGCATGATCAACGGGTAACTCTCGTAAGGAATATTCTGGTTATCGAGATAGGCGATGGCGGTAAGAAACGTACCGGCACTGACCGATCCATAATGCGCAGCGATTGCCGCGGCATTCATCTGATCTACGCGGCGAGTCATGACCAGCAGCGTGTAGCCAATCAATGGCAGGGTAAATCCAAGAATGACCGCCCACAGCACCGCGTTGAGCGCGGTCGACATATCCGCTTTACCTAGCTCGTAACCTCCGTGCAGACCGATTGCCATCAACAGGTAAATCGACAGCATCTTGGCCATGTCCGGCGGCATCCGCAGATCGGACTTGATCACGCGCGCCAGGAATCCGAGACCGAAGAACAGTACCGCAGGTATAAGCAAGTTGCTGAAGCCTGACATAGGTATGCCTCTTCATTTTGTTGATCGACTTGCTCCAGAGTATGGTGTTTGCGATCCATTCACTCCAATAGATAAATCAAACGCTACCCATATACGCGAATCAATATGTCGAAATCGATGAGAATGCTGCCGCTTTCAGACATGGCAGAATGCCAGCGACTTCGCGACCTGTAATAGCGACGACTGGCGCCCCGCCTGGCGATGTTAGCCGGGCGGCCGAGCCAGAAGAGAGAACCCTGGTAATTGCCGCGCGTCCTCACCCGATCGAAGTCGATAATTCTTATCGCCTGTAGCTGGAAGTGATGAATGGTGATGCGCCGGAAGCCGCGCGCGCAGAGGTGCCCTGCGGTGAGCGAAAAAAATGTAGTACAAACAGCCGAGACGGGAGACACCGGACTGCCGGCGATCAACTGACCCGGTTCTCAGTCTCGAAATTCCACCTCGGCCTGGGCGAGCCGTTGATACAATTTCATGTCGTTGCGATAGGGGCGCCAGTTGATGAGGAAATTGGCCACCGCCTCCCACATCGCGACCCATGAGGCCACCGTCAATCCCGTTGCGAAAACCTTTTCGACAACCGGCGTGGCCTGATTGATGTCCTGATTCACCCATACCGACGCGAACATAATCGCCAGGCCGATGACAAGGAAGATAAGCGAAGTCCGGAGTGTGCGCCGCAGCCCCCGTAGCTGGATATCCCGGAGGTAAAGAAAATAATTGCGCAAACTCGCCCGGGTTCTTTCCTTGACGGCCTCACCCGGTGTGCGCTCTAGGGAAAAATGGATCCGGAAAGGTTGTTTGCCGAGCTCCCGCGCAGACTCGGTGATGTACTCCACCAGGTTCGCCTCCAGCTCCTTGACGATATACGGCGCCTCGCGGTCAAAATCATCGTAAAGGTCCTCGATCTTGCCAGCGGAAACATCAATTACGAACTGTCCATCTGCAGATCGACGATAACGTTCGAATATTTTTTCCTTCCTGGCCATCTCGCCCCGACCGAAGCTCAAGGGTATTGGTGCTGCCTAGTATATGAAACCCGGGGCTATACGCCACCAATAAATAGTGATTGCGCAGGCCCCTGCGACTTCGTCAGCGGGAATCGCCGGTCATTTTAACGAGCGTCCGGTCCTTGAGCTTGAAGTGGTGATACAACGCCGCACCGGCATGCCCCGCGATCAGTATCCACACCAGCCACGCGCCCATGATTTCCTTGTGGAAGAAATCGATCGGCGCCTCCCATTCTTCAAAGGTCAGGCCCAGCCGGTCCCACACCAGCGCCTGGAAGAGCCAGGTCTCTTCGAACTTCGGGATCTGGAACAGGTAAAAGTATTCGGCAGCCACACCCGTACCGATGTAGCCAGTCACGGGCATCGCGATCATCACTGCGTACAATGCATAGTGGAGAGCGTGGGCCGACAGGTGTTGCCAGCGTGGCCCGGGCTCAAGCGCCGGTTGCGTATTCATCACCCGCCATACGATGCGAAGGACCACGACCGTGCCGATACTGATACCGGCGGAAAGGTGCAGGTGCAGCGCCACCATGTTCTCCGGCGTCTGCTTCTCGGTAAACCAGTGGCGGTAATACACCGCGCAATACGCCAACAGGAACAAAGCCGCCATGCCCCAGTGCAGCCAGCGGGCGATACGGCCGTAGTCCTGGGCGCTGTTACGATACGAGTGAGTCATACGTGAATCCTGGTGGACGCTGGATATGTAACCGGGTTCTGTTCTCCGAGCCCTTACCCCGATCAGTGTTCTTCGACAAACTCGATATGAATGCGGTCGTCCTGGTCCCTGGCATGCACCTCAATCACGTGAGGCAGGCGTCGACTGATATAGGCACACGAAACAGCGATCTTACCCTGATCCTGCTGGCGCAAGGCCTTAAGCAGGTTCATGGCAACAAAGGTCGCCTTCTGCCTGACATCCGGGTCGCTCACCAGTTCACCATGAATCCTGAAACCACGGTCCATGTCGTGGTCCATCTTGACCAGGAACGCCGCTTGCCTGCCATCGAGCTCTATTGAGCGGTCATACTCAAAGGCCGGTTGATCATTGATAAATATGCCGAGTTTTTTCATCTGCTTTTCAGTCGAGGAGCCCCTGCAATGAATATGCTGGTTCACAGGTTATTCTGACAAAAGGGTTGGGACAATTAACCTGAAATCACTCCAACCCCTTTTACGTTTACTCTGACCCGAAGTATCTGCGCCTATTTTCCTGGATTGCCATTGGCTGCGGGCGCAATCTCTATCAACACTTCATTGCGCCGCATAAACCAGAGACTAAATGGCGCGTTGTAGCGCGCCCAAATCGGCTCGCCGACCGGCGTCTGCCCGCGTTGCTTGATCCAGGACTCCAGCGCCGCCTTGTTTTGCACGTACCCTTTCTCGCTCCACAATCCCGAGTAACGGACCGCCGCCAGCCTGCGTGCCGGCACCAGGCGCAAGGTGACTTCCGGATCCAGCGGCCTGGGTAGCGTTTCCAGCGTGTAGGATGCCGGCATCATGAAACTCACCGTCCAGCGCCTACCAACCTGTTGCTGCCCCACGGGTACGGTCATGCTGATTTTCTCGCCCTTCGCCTCCTGGGAAACGGGCGCAGTCATCGCGACCTTGTCCTGCGCCTCGTTGTTGCCGGAGATGTACTGAAAGAGTCTTCTGAACGCCTTGTTGCCAGCCTCGTCAAAATCGCCTTCGACAATGGTTTCAGCGAGGACATGCGGCGCATAGTCGCGAATCTCGAAATCACCCTCTTTTATCACCACGGTGTACTCCGCCTCTTCGATCGCCATGACATCAATTCCTCCGCCCCACATCGCTGCAACGGCAAATACAATACGAAAAATATTTCTCATCTTATTCTGCCCTTTATCTACCCGGCCAAACTAACAAAAACAATAATCATAAAATAGCATATCAGGAAGATTGCCAGGATAGAGCTGATATAACGGGCCGGGTTTTCTTTCAATATATCCATGAACGTTCGGGCAGTGCCCTGGCGTCGCCTCAAATCATATTCTTCTCGCGCCTGGTTCTTTCGTACCTTTTGATAATCGTCAATCAGTTGCCTCGCAATTACCAACTGATCTTTGCTTTTAAGCCAGAGGCCCGGCACTGAAATACCAAAAACACCTGCGTAAGTTTCGTAATAATCGATACCGTTTTCGCTCAATAATTCACGAACGTCCCGCGCTTCATCGTCGGGTACGTATCTGAGTTTGAATATCAAGACAGCCATCGCTGAATTCGTTGCCTCTATTTTATTAATCAAATTCCTGGAGAAATGGGGTCAGAGAGCAATTAATCATTATATTGAACACAGCTTATATTAGAAACAAATGCTCTCTGACCCGGTTTTTTCGCATGATGCAGTCGTTAGTTAGCAAAGACCAATAAGCCGGGATCTACCGGTGTATCAGGTTTACGTCACGCTAACCTGAGCCTGTTGCAAAAAAATCTGAATTTCCGGGACCTGAATCCTCTCCTCCTGCGTCTTTATCTATAGCGCGCGTGAACTCACTTTAAAACAAGCTTAACAATAGGAGAGCGTCATGTCTGAAGAAAAGAAACTGGTAGTAATCGTAACAAGAGGGTGTGATGACGAGCGGTCGTCCGTGGCCTGGAGTGTCGCCAACGGCGGTATCGCCTCGGGGTACCATGTCACCATGTTCCTGGTCAGCGCGGGTGCCGACTGGGCTCGCAAGGGAGCGGCCGACAATGCGCGATTGAACCCGCTCGACCCGCCTGCGAAAGAGATGATCCAGAACGTCATCGATGCCGGTGGCTCCATCATGGTCTGCCCGCCTTGCGCCAAGGTCCGGGGCTATGAGAAGGAAAACCTGATCGAGGGCGCCGAACTCGCCGGCTCTACCGCCATGCTGGGTGTCGTCAGCGAAGGGGCTAAAACCCTGACTTTCTAGGTAAAATCGCCGCCGGGCCGAAATATTTTCGTTTTTCGGGACCCGGCGGCCTCCTTTTTGCGTCTGGATACATAACGACAACAAAATGAATCTCGCTATACTCGAAATGCCCGTTACAGCGGAAAATCGGATGTCACAGCAGGAAGACGACAAGCAGTTCTTTACCGACTGCATCGAGCAGAACATGCGTTCGCTTTACGCCCTGGCGTTGCGTCTGACCTGTAACAGCGCCGATGCAGAGGACCTGGTGGCGGAGACGGTGACCAAGGCCTGGTCCGTCATCCATAGCCTCCAGGACAGAACGCGCTTCCGTCCGTGGATATTCCGGATACTGCACAACGGCTTTATTAGTGACTACCGGAAAAAATCCATACGACCGGTTGAAACCAGTTACGATGAACTGGCAGACGACAACAACAAAGAGCAAGTCGCAACCCTGTTGATACAACAATCTGAGGAGTTTCAGCAATGGTGGGCGAATCCCATGGATGGCTTCGCCAATAACCTGCTAGGCGAAGACCTGATTGCGGCCATTGAGAGCCTGCCGGAATCCTTCCGGGTAACGGTGCTTCTCATTAATGTCGAGGGGCTTTCCTACGATGAAACCGCTGAAGTCCTGAATATATCCGCCGGCACCGTACGGTCGCGCATGAATCGCGGCCGCACCTTATTACAGAAGGCCCTCTGGCAACACGCAAAAGACGCCGGTCTAATTACCGAAGAAGTTTGAGGAACAGGAACCATGACAAACGAATCCGACAAGCCTGAAGCAAACGAGATTGACTGCCTGGAGGCGTTTGATCACCTTTACGCTTATCTGAATAACGAAATCACCAACCCGATTGAGTTATCCAACATTGAGCATCACCTGTCGCACTGTAAAAGTTGTTTCTCGCGCGCAGAAATGGAGCGCAAGCTAAACCAGCGCATGAAGGAGTCCGGCAAGAGTGAACTTCCGGAAGCCGTTCAGAATCGCCTGCGCAACGTGCTGAGCGATCTCTAACCTTCGGCATCGCACCGTCCTGATAAAGACATCTACTTTGTTAAATATTTTTATTTTTTCGGGACCTGAAACCTGCCTCCTTGCGTCTTAGTCAGTAAGCGTACAAAAAACGCTGAAGCCAACTGAAAACAAAAGGAGCGAATCATGGAGCTATCATTCGAAGAACGTGTTGCCGAAGCCAAAGCACAAGTCTCTGCAGTGAGCCCGCATGAAGCGAGCCAGACCCGGCAGAGCAATCCCGAAGTACTGTTTATCGACCCGCGTGATGCCGAGAGCATCGAGAAGACCACGGGTATCATCCCGGGTGCGCTGAACGTTGCACTAAGCACGCTGAGCTCGGAAGAAGACAATGCACTGCCGAACGAGCTTGCCGACCGCACACGTTCGATTATCGCAGCGTGCCAGGGCGGTCCGATGGGTGCCCTGGCAGCCTACGCCTTGAAGAAGCGCGGTTACGAGAATGTGCGCTTTATGGATGGCGGCACGCAAGCCTGGCTGGAAGCCGGTTTCGAAACCGTACGATAAGTAAGCAGCTGCTGTTATTTGTCTGGGCCGTAAAAAAACGGGCAGAGGACCAATCCCTCTGCCCGTTTCTATTTAATGGTTTGCCTGGCATAGCCCGCCTGTCTCATGGGGATTTATCGGCAAGCGAACATCCTTGTTCGTATGGCTAATGAAAAAGGATCGTAACGGAAAAACTAATTAAAGGGTACTGACCCCTTTTTCCTCTTCAACAATCATGAAGAGCAACTCATGTGTGACAATCCGCCGAGCTCACTGAACTCAGACGGCTTCAGCCTGTAGTATTTCTCTTCCACCTCTTTCGACT
>Ga0111141_108_pt1 | contig 70377 bp, 77 predicted proteins | sample DeeMarSeWOR28_12_FD_80396 | JGI IMG/M metagenome (GOLD analysis project Ga0111141, IMG submission 80396) | Acidithiobacillales bacterium SG8_45 | reverse complement strand
ATTTTCAGGGTAAGCAGGGCGGCTCGGAACAGGCAGCCTGACAAGTTTCTTTCCCTAGCAATGCAGTACCCTCACTATGCCGGCTCACCAGCCGGCGTTTTTTGTTTGTGTCAGTTGCTTGATGCTGCCGGCAGGGTGACGGTAAACGTTGAACCCCGGCTCACTTCACTCTCCACCGATATTGTTCCCCCCATCATCTGACAGAATTGCTGGGAGATGGCGAGACCCAGCCCCGTACCACCGTACTTACGTGTTACCGACGGATCAGCCTGGGCAAAATACTGGAAAATATTGTCCTGCTGCTCTCGGGTCATGCCGATACCGGTGTCGGAGACGCGAAACAGGATTACCTCCTTACCGCCTTCGTTTTCGCGTTGCGCCTCCAGGCGAATCGTGCCGTTCTCGGTAAACTTGATCGAATTGGACAGCAGGTTATTCAAAATCTGTTTCAGACGCGCCTGATCCGCGTCGATCGTGCCGATGTCAGACGGGCAGTCCACGATCAGAACATTCTTGTTTTTCTCCGCTTCGTGTCGAAGCAACGACCCCACGGTATTGACCACCGCCGCGACATTGAACTGTTCTTGATACAGCTCCATTTTTCCAGCCTCGATCTTGCTGAGATCGAGAATGTCGTTGATCAGCGACAACAGGTGGTGGCCGGCGCCGTGGATTTTTCTCAAGTCTTGCAACTCTTCCGTTTTCCCCACACTCCGCGCATCGTCTTCCAGCATTTCCGAATAGCCGATAATGGCGTTCAACGGTGTACGCAATTCATGCGACATATTGGCGAGAAACGACGACTTGGCGCGACTGGCCTGCAAGGCGTCATCGCGGGCCCGCGCCAGCTCCCGGTTTGATGCAACGACTGCCTCTTCTGCATTTTTCTGCGGCGAGATATCGCGGATAAACAGCAATTTTCCGATTTGTCGTTCTCCCTGACTAATGGGCGCACGCGATACGCTGACAATCCGGTCTTCGCTTTCACCCCCCAGCCGGATCTCGACATCATCCGGATCACGGGCATAGTTAATCTCTTCGGACAATGCCTTCACTTCCCTGGCGAAGCGTCTTCCCGAGCCAACCGCCAGCAGCTGGTTCGCCGCATGATTGAACTGAACGATGTGGTTATTCATATCGAGGATCACGACGCCATCTTTCGTGCTGGAAAAAAGATCCTGGGCAATGTCGTTAATTCCAATTGCCAGGAATCGATAACGTGTGATTGCGTAAAAAACAGCTGCCAGAAATCCGATCAGGCCAACGGTATGAACCGGCAGGCTATTGATGCCATAAAAATGCGGGAACAGTACGAATGAAGGAAAGCCTGACACCAGGCCGATACTGGTTCCGCCAAGAAAAATGAAAAGTTGTCGTCGCTCGAGAGGGGAGATTGCCGCCCTGAACTGTTGCGCCAGCAAATAGGTGGCGATCGCTATCGGGATTGCACCATTGACCGTTGCAAATGGCAGGAACCACTTGCCAGGAACGATGGCATTACCCCAGTAGACGGGCTCATATCCTGCAACGATGCCGTCAGTCGCAACAATGACGACTGCAGCAATGAACGGCATTGAGAAGAAGAACCAATAGAGTCTGTCGCGCCTGCGAGGAATAAAGGTATAGGCAAAATCGAGAAATACGTAGCCAACAAAATTGTAGACCACGGCATGCAGCTTCATCAGCGGTACGATCCATTGCGGCTCTATCGGTGACCAGATAACGACATCGAACCCTGCCCACAGGGCGAACAACGCTGAAATCCGGATGAAGCTTCTATTGATCGGGGCCTGATGGCTCTGCGCATAGACAAACGTAGTGAGGATAATGCAAACAAAAAACGCAACCAGCGGTATAAGTACGTAGATATTCAACCAACCACCCCGTTCGCGGAATTTTTTCCTGCTTGTTATTGTTCGCCTGTTTTAAGCAGTGCGTGCGGCACTCCCCTCCTGTATATCATAGCAGCCGGGCATGGTTTCGGCGGAACCGTCCCCCGAAACCAGACTGGGGCGGTTTATCTACTCGTCGGCCGCAAACCGCAGCCTCGCGTAAGCGAGCAGCGCAACCGCTGCTGTTTCAATACGAAGCATGCCAGCCCCCAGCGATACCTTGTGTGCACCATGGTCGCAGGCAGCTTTTACCTCTTCATCAGCGAAGCCACCTTCCGGGCCGATCAAGATTGTCAGTGAATCGCCGGCTGCTTGCGGCAAGCTTGCAGGGCTGATGCCATCCGGATGCGCGATCCAGACGGCTCCCTTGAGTTGTTGCACGAGAGCCACCGGGCTCAGTGCCGGCTGTATTACTGGAAGGTGCGGGCGACGACTTTGCTTGCAAGCTTCCACCAGAATGCGTTGCCAGCGTCGTTCCGCGTTTTCACTGACCTTGACCACGCTGTGCTCACAATCAAGCGGGGTAAAACTGTTCATGCCCAACTGGGTCGCCATATCCAGCATTACCGCCAGCCGATCGCCTTTGGGCAAGGCGCTGGCCAGATGTATTGGCAGCACTGGCAGGTGAACCGTTTGCGTTCCGGAGACTTCCAGTACGACCTTGCGCCCCCGATTGCCGATATCCGTCACGATGGCATCGGCGATCGTTCCGCGACCATCGAATACCGTGAGCGCATCCCCTTTTTCAAGGCGACGCGAGCCGACGGCATGTCGGGCCTCATCGTCGGCCAGGGTGACCGACTGGCCAGGCTCCAGTACACCATCGTGATAAAACCAGGGGGCGGCTTTTTTCATTTTCACTAGTGTTATCGATAACCTGCTTGTCTGTCCCGAATGCTATCCGCGATTATTGCTCAACACAGGTACACGTCATAACGCACCAGTTTGCCGGTCTGTGAAAAGTCCGGTTCCCGTGCCAGCGATGGCGCGTACAGTGGCCGCTTGACCACGACACGATTCCGGGCGTATTGCGTGGCGACCGAGAACAACTGTTCGGCATCCGGGTCTTCACCCACCAGCTCGCGCAACAGCACCAGTTCGCGTTTGGGTAGTGCCGACTTGCTACGCTTGGGTGGAAACATGGGGTCAAGATAAATGACGTCCACTGGCGGCTGCAACGGGATCAGGGATCGTGCATCACCGGCGATGGTCGTCAAGCGTCCACGCAATGCCCTTGATAGTTTTGGATCGGTCGCGCTGGCAGTGATTGCATCATCAAGCAAGGCAGCCAGCACCGGGGAGCGCTCAAGCGCCAACACCTGGTAGCCCATCGCTGCCATCAAGAATGCATCCTGGCCGAGGCCGGCAGTGGCATCGATGACGGTTTTGTTGTGCTTGCCCAGCGCCCGCGCCAGCGGCTGCCTGCGACTCAGATTCGGGCCGTAGGGACGCAAATCCTGCGCAGCAAAATTGATACACAGGGGGTGAGATTTGTCGTCTTGTACATCATGTAAAACCAGGCGCCCATCCTTGTAGGCAAGCACCCACCTGCTACTCCGACCTACTTCATCGGTCAGCGGTACACCCAGGTGCCGTGCCAGCGCCTGGCTACGGTCGAACGCGGCGTCGCTCTTGGTCGCGAACACGGTAACCTCGATGGATCGATGGTTTTTTGAGATCAAAACAATGTCAAACTCATGACTGGCCTGCGATGAAATCCTTATTCAGCGATAATCTTATCAGCAAACACAGGAATCGATATGGAATACCGAAACCTTGGACGCACCGATATCAAGGTCAGCGTCATTTGCCTAGGCACCATGACCTGGGGCCAGCAAAACTCCGAAGCGGAGGCACATGACCAGCTCGATGCAGCGCTTGAACGCGGCATCAATTTCTTCGATACCGCCGAGATGTACTCCATTCCGACCCGCGCTGAAACCTGCGGCAAGACCGAGAAATACATCGGCAACTGGATCAAGGCACGGAACAATCGTGATCGCTTTATTCTCGCGACCAAGGTCATTGGCCCGGGCAACTGGCTTCCCCACATTCGCGATGGCGAGGCACGACTGGACCGGAAAAATATCGAGGCGGCGGTCGACCAGAGCCTCAGGCGTCTGCAGACTGATTACATCGATCTGTACCAACTGCACTGGCCAGATCGAAACACCAACTATTTCGGCAAACTCGGTTACGTCCATGATGAGTCGGAAGCACCCGTGCCGATCGAAGAAACGCTCGCCGTGCTCGGGGAGTTGGTAACCGCGGGCAAGATTCGTCATGTCGGGCTATCCAACGAAACGCCCTGGGGCATCATGCGATTCCTGCAGGTGGCGGAATCGCTGCATTTACCCAAGGTGGTCAGCGTGCAGAACCCCTACAACCTGCTGAACCGGAGTTTTGAAGTCGGTTGTGCTGAGATCGCGCACCGGGAACAGGTGGGGCTGCTTGCCTACTCGCCACTGGGTTTCGGGGTGCTGAGCGGTAAATATGTCGGCGGGGTCAAACCGGACGGCGCGCGGCTGACGCTATTTGAAAACTACACCCGCTACACCAAACCCAATGCCATTAGCGCAACCGAGGCCTATGTTGCGCTGGCCCGTCAACAGGGACTGGACCCGGCGCAAATGGCATTGGCGTATGTCAACTCGAGGCCTTTTCTCACCAGTACAATTATTGGTGCAACCAGCATGGACCAGCTGAATGCCGATATCGACAGCATCGAGTTGAAGCTAGCGCCAGATGTGTTGGAACAGATCGAGGAGATCCACCGCCGCTACCCGAATCCAGCGCCTTGACTGACGCCCGACTAGAGGGGTGACTCAATAGTAGTGTTTGCGATCGCGGCGTCGGCCGGGCGTGGCCCGCTGCACGACCACGCCGTGAACATGGAACGGCCCGGCAATTTCAACGGTGGGATATTCATCGTTCAGCGGTTTCAGGCACTTCTTGTCGCCATTCACCGACCATTGCCGCAGGCTGGTATCGCCATCATAGTCAATGACGACATATGCGCCATCGCTGAGCGGCATACCGGGATCCACGATTATGATATGGCCGTCGTTAAACTCGGGCTCCATGCTGTCACCGATTACGCGCAGTGCGTACGGTTCCGCTGCAGAACAACCACCTGTATCCATCTGAATTCAACCACTGAGTACTGGACAGGGCGTCGATGATAAGAGAAATTGCCCGAAGTGTCATGGCGGCAATGAATAGTGACACCAGATCCGGGGTTTTACCGCGGAATTTCGGAATTTATTAAACAGGTTTTTCTATGTTATTCGAGTTTCTGGCAGTAGTGATTCTGATGGTGTTGACGGCGGTAATTCACTACGAGACCCTGCGCCTGGCATCGAACCTGCTGCCACTGCTAACCATCCCGGCACGAACCCGCATCATTGTCGTCATCGGCATGGCCCTGATTGGCCACATGGTGGAAATCACGCTCTATGCGGTCGCCTATGTCGTCATGGTGGAACAGTGGGGCCTGGGCACGATCGGGGGACAGCCAATCAATCCGTTTTATGAATACCTGTATTATTCACTGGTGACGTACACCACCCTGGGTATTGGTGATTATTACCCGCTGGGCAATGTGCGCATTCTCTCGGGCTCCGAGTCACTGGTCGGTCTGTTGATGATTACCTGGTCAGCGTCGTTTACTTACCTGGCCATGCAAAAATTCTGGGATCTGCACCAGTCGCGCTGGCGACAGTAGGTTCAGGCCACCGCGGTGCGCCGAATCACGGCCTCGACCAGGGCGATATCGACCAGCTCCTTGTTAATGATTTCCGGCAACAGGTTGCGTACAGAGTAAAGCCGCTCTGCCTGCTGGCAGGCAGCCTGTTCCAGGCGACTGCGGGTGTCACGTAACAGGTTGGTATGGGTTAGCAGGTAGGGCGCCTGCCAGAAGTGAAAATCCTTCACCAGCGCTGTTTGCATTTCGTTCGGCCATTGTTCGCGCAACAAAAAGAACGGGAACGTTTCTGTCGGCAGCACCCGCCCTTCCAGTTCGCTATCCAGATTCAGGCCGCTACCGCCGATACCACTGCCGTCCGGCTGCCGCCAGAACCACTGGGTGGCGGGCCGCATTCCGGCCGCCGTGCGCACGCAACGGCTCAGCACCTCGGTATGCGAAATATAGCTCTTGTTCTCAAGTCGATTGGTTCCTGCAATCGCCAGGCTTGGCGCATAGAAACTCTCTTCATCGCGAAAGCCGGCGACCCACTCGGCGTCATGCACCGCCGGTGGCTCGCGGTCGGGAGACAACGAACGCAACAGCGCCAGCGGCAGACCCTGGTCGGCATCAAGCAGCCAGAGTTCCAGTGTGTCGATCAGCGGAAACGGTGTGGGCGGATGGTTGTACAGGGCGGCAAAGCCGGGTTGCGCACTGGACAAGGGGATATCGACACTGTCGCCGTCACGCCAGGTCGTATGCGCGGCACGCTGACCCTCGGCGGCCCGAAGTCGAACGCGCCAGGTCAGCCCGTCCTGGCTCAACGCACGAAAGCCATCCAGTTCAACTACCTGGATCGTGCCCTGATAGGGTGAGTGACTCCGCAGACTGTAATACTTGGCGTTCGACATGCGATCCGCTGTGTTGCAACAGGATTACTGAAAGTGTGAGCCAATGTCCCGGTACTGACAACAGCCGGTAACACGGATCCCGAACTAACTGAGGAACGCCGGCTGAACGTAGGGGATCGGTGCAGGATTGGAATCGGTAAACGTCACTTCTTCCCACGCCTCGGCATCTTCGAGCAGGGCGCGCAGCAGGCGATTGTTCATATCATGGCCTGATTTGTGGCCTTCGAACGCACCAATCAGGCTGTGGCCCAGCAGATACAGGTCGCCGATTGCATCCAGCATCTTATGTTTCACGAACTCGTCATCGTAACGAAGACCGTCGACATTGATGATTCGATAGTCATCGACAACGATGGCATTATCAATGCTGCCACCCAGCGCCAGATTGCGCGAACGCAAGGTCTCGATATCGCGCATAAAACCGAAGGTGCGCGCACGACTGACTTCTTTCACAAACGAGGTCGAGGAAAAGTCGAGTACCGAGGTCTGGCCACTGTCGCGGAATGCCGGGTGGTTGAAGTCGATAGTGAACGATACCTTAAAGCCCTCATAGGGTTCGAATCGCACCCAGCGATCACCGTCTTCCACCTGAATCGACTTTTTGATGCGGATAAACTTCTTGGCAGCGTTCTGCTCGGAAATGCCTGCAGACAAAATCAGAAACACAAAGGGCGAGGCACTGCCATCCATGATCGGCACTTCCGGTGCCGAAACGTCGACATAGGCGTTGTCGATACCGAGACCGGCAAACGCAGAGAGCAGGTGCTCAACGGTGGAAATGCGAACGTCACCCTTGGTCAAGGTGGTCGACAGACTGGTATCGCCGACGCAGTGCGGGCAAGCGCGAATCTCAACGGTAGGCTCAAGATCTATACGGCGGAACACGATGCCGGTATTGGGCGCAGCCGGACGCAGGGTCAGGTAGACTTTTTCTCCGGTATGAAGTCCGACGCCAGTGGCAGAAATCAGGTTCTTGAGAGTGCGCTGCTTGTAATTGCTTTTTGGTTCCATTAACTCTTACATACACTTGTTCTTGTTGCTCGTTGACGCCTCCCTGCCCTGCGTCAACGTCGATAAAGCCTTACCCCGTGAGGCGGCGAATTCTACCGCATTTTCCACCCGGACGGGAACCGTTTTTCTTTTAACTACGGGGATTTATATAGCACACCAATAATGACCCGCCAGTGAATTTTTCACCTTCGATGCCACCATTGTGCGCCTCCGGTCGGCCACCCCCGCCTAACTGCCCTCTTCGGCCTTGGACTTGCGGTCCGTCCGCCGCTTCGCGCGCGGATGCGCTGAATCGTAGACCCTGGCGAGATGCTGAAAATCGACGTGGGTATAGATCTGGGTGGTGGAAATATCGCTGTGGCCAAGCAACTCCTGCACCGCTCTCAGGTCGGCGCTGGACTCCAGCATGTGGCTGGCAAAGGAGTGGCGCAGCATATGAGGGTGAACCGGAGTGCCCGGGAGCTGGCGCGCCGCCCAATACGAAAATCGCTGCTGCACCGCCCTTGGGCCCAGGCGGGTACCCCGTTGACCGATAAACAATGCCTTTTCGTCCGACTGCAGCCACTGGCTGCGTAACGGCAACCATTCGGCAAGCGCCTCCAGCGCCTTGCTGCCAACCGGGACCACCCGGGTCTTGGCACCCTTGCCGGTGACCCGCACCAGGCCATCGGTCCGGTCAATATCGGTGACATCCAGCGATACCACCTCCTGCAAGCGCAATCCCGATGAATACATCAACTCGAATAATGCCCGGTCCCGGACGGCAAGCTCACCGCTGCCCGGCTCAAGCGAAACCATGGCCTCAGCCTGCTCGGCCGACAGCGCGTTGGGCAATCGCCGGGTCGCCTTGGGCGCCGGGACCCCCACGAACGGGTTGGCCTCAACCAATCCCTGGCTCAACAGGAATCGATAGAAAGATCTAGCAGATGAAAGATAGCGGCGAATACTGACCCCGGAGGCCCCTTCTCGATGCACCTGGGCGACGTAGCGCCGCGCGTGTGAAACGCTTAATTTCGACCAGTCGTCGACCTGCTCGCGCTGGCAAAATCCGAGGAGTCGGGACAGATCGCGCTGATAGTTGGTGATGGTGTGAGACGAAAGGCGGCGGCCATTTCGCAGGTGGTCAAGAAATTGTTGAATCAGTGACCGGGACGAGTCTCGCATTTTTCACGTCAGGTGCCGGGTAAGGGCACTGGCAATAAGTTCACCGAGGCGGGCGAGGTAATCGGTCGCCATTTCCTGATCGAAGCGATGCGGGTCCTGGCTACCCAGGCAATAGACGCCGCCGATCCCGTCAAATTTTAACGGCACTAGGGCGCAGGACTTGATGTTATCGTGGGCATTACCAAACAGAAACTGCAATTGCGCCTCATCGAGAAATGACCCGCACACCGGTTCGCCACCGGCAACCAGCAAGGCCAACTGGGTTAACTGCTCGTTGTCGGCCTTTACCCAGACCGGCGCCCTGCCTTCCACCGGATCATGGCTGCCGATTCGTACGCTGGTGGCGTCCAGATAAAACGCTTCCTTGACTTGGGTCGTGGCCACCTCCAGCAGTACATCAATATCGCTCGCCTCAAGCAGGTGCCGGGCAAACCCATGCAGACGCCGGGTAATCACCTCGTTTTCCTTGGCATTGGATATCAGCTCTCGTAGCTGCCGTTCCAGCTGCCGGTTGTGATCGCGTAACACGCCCACCTGTCGCTCGATAAGCGATACGGCCTGACCACTCTGCGGGTGAGGCACAGTGATATCCACCAGGATATCCGGATGGGTTGTAAAAAATTCGGGATTGTCAGAAAGAAAGCGTGATACCGCCTCTTCCCACGAGATTTCAGCCTGTTTTTCTTTTTTTGGCATCTTGGCTACACGCCGTCCAAATCTATTTCGCCTTCGAAGACGGTGACGGCCGGACCGGTCATATACACGGGTTGGCCTTCTCCCTCCCAGACAATACTCAGCCTGCCGCCTGGAAGTTCTACGGCTACCCTATCATCAAGTAACCCCATTTGGCGACCCACCGCCACGGCCGCGCAGGCACCAGTGCCGCAGGCGAGGGTTTCGCCGACGCCACGCTCATAGACACGCAAGCGAATGTGGCCCCGATCCAGCACCTGCATGAACCCGGCATTTACGCGCCTGGGGAAACGCGCATGGCGTTGAAACTTTGGTCCTTGCTCGACCACCGGGGCCGATTCCACGTCGTGCACCACCTGTACTGCATGCGGATTCCCCATGGACACGACGCCGATCTCCAGCTGTTCACCATCAAGATCCAGCGCGTAGCGCGGCTCTCTCGCCGGGGCATCAAACGGCACGTCCTTGGGTTCAAATTGCGGCACCCCCATATTTACCGTGACCTCGTTGTCCGGCTGGATGCGTGGATAAATGACACCGGAGCGAGTCTCCACTGCGATTTCATCCTTGTCAGTCAGGCCCTGGTCGCGGACAAAACGTGCGAAGCAGCGGGCACCGTTACCGCATTGCTCGACTTCACCGCCGTCCGCGTTGTAAATACGGTAGCGGAAATCAACTCCGGGCCGGGTGGGGGCCTCGACCACCAACACCTGGTCGCAGCCAACACCGAAACGACGATCGGCGATATGCCGGATCTGTTCCGGGGTCAGTGATAGTGATTGATGGATGGCATCGAAAACGACAAAGTCATTACCGAGACCATGCATTTTTGTAAATCGGGTTGCCATTGACCAAGACTACCGCCAACGGCATGGCAAGGAAACTGCACTTTGAATGAAAAGCGACGCGCGCTGAAGAAGACCTTGTCCCGACTGATGCATCGGATGAAGAACCATCCAAGCATGCTGGTGCGTTACGGGATGGCAGCGCTGTTCCTGATCGGCGGCATGTTATGGTTTTTACCAGTGCTTGGTTTGTGGATGCTTCCCGTTGGTCTGGTGCTACTGTTCGCCCGCTCACCCACGTATTGGCGTTTGCGCCGCCGCTTTGTCTTCTGGCGCCGTCAACGCCGGCTGGCCAGGCGCGATATGACGCCGCCTGAATAGGCTTGGTTCACTTGTCCTTGTGGCTGGCGCCCGCAAAGATGCGTACATAGTCTTTGTAGGTACAACGATCCATGACTACGGTTATGCCAGCGGCACGGGCGCGCGCCGCCGCGGCTTCATTCACTACACCCTCCTGCAACCAGATCGCCGGTATACGCAAGGCAATGCAGCTGTCGACGATGGCATCCACGTATTCAGGCGCACGAAACACATCGACCAGGTCGATCGGCTTCGGCACTTCTTCCAGCGTGGCGTAGGCCGGCTCACCCAGCACTTCCCCTATTGCCGGTCGTACCGGAATAATCCTGTAGCCGAAACGCTGCAACGCCCTGGCTACGCCATGACTTGGTCGACTGGCCTTGGGCGACAGGCCGACAACGGCAACTGTCCTGGTTTCCTCAAACAAGCGCCTGAGTGCCTGGTCATCAGGATTTTCAAAGCTCATTTATCTACTCCAATCGGCCAGATACCAACAAATGACGGTCGCTGACGACCTCAACCGATAGTTGGGCGAGGTCGTTCGCGCGCAACTGTTCGGAGACTTCATCCGGCGTAAAGGCAGCGCAGAGCGAATTGCGGAAATCCTGGCGCAATATCTCGGGCTCGTTGCCGGCATAGGTATCGACAATCGAGTCGACCATCGTTCGCGTTGGCGGTCGCATCAGGTCCATGACCATGATCGCGGCACCAGGTAACGTCAACCGTCGAATGGCGTGCCACAGGTCATCCGGGTCGGCCAGGTGATGCAGCAGGCTGTTGCTGACAACGACATCGTATTGGCTGTCGTTGAATCGCTGAATGCGATCGCAGACCACATGGATACGGGTTCGCGCTGGACTACGCCCGATGGCTTCACGGGCGAACTCCAGCATGGCGTCGGCACCGTCGACGCCGGTCACCTCGGCATCGGCAAAAGTGTTGGCGAGGCGGATGCAGATATCGGCTGGCCCGCAACCGAGGTCAAGAATACGGTGCGGCGTGAGCCCGGGGAAATGTTGTTGGAACAGTTGAATTAAAAGCGAGTTCGATGCGGAGAAATCGGCTTTGGCATAAGCGCGGGCCTGGTCAACGGCATCCATTAGCTCCGGCTCGGGTTGTCGTTCCATGGCTACGGAGCCGTTTGAATCAGGCCGGCAATACGGATTCCGGGGCGAGCAAATCATCCACGGTTTCACGCCGCCGTATAATATGGAATTGATTGCCATCGACCATGATTTCAGCGGCGCGCGGTCGCGTGTTGTAATTGGAACTCATCACCGCACCGTACGCGCCGGCCGACATCACGGCGAGCAGATCGCCACTGGTTACCGCCAGCTCGCGATCACGACCGAGAAAGTCGCCGCTCTCGCACACCGGCCCGACCACATCGTACACATTGCTCTCGCGATCCAGATCCTTGTTGACCGGCACGATATCATGCCAGGCGTCATACAGGGCGGGGCGCATCAGATCATTCATGGCGGCATCGACCACGACGAAACTCCTGGTTTCACCCGGCTTGATATACTCAGCACGTGTCAGCAGCACGCCGGCATTGCCGACTATCGAACGACCCGGCTCGATGATGACGCGCATGCGCTGGTAGCGTGAACCCATTTCCTGAAACCGGTCCATCAGGCTTACTACCAGTCTCGACGGCTCCGGCGGCTGCTCATCGTAGTAACGCACACCCAGGCCGCCGCCGAGATCCAGCCACTTGAGCTCGATGCCGGCATCTGACAATTCACCGACCAGCGCCAACACCCTCTCGAGCGCATCAATAAACGGATCGATACTCGTCAGCTGCGAGCCGATGTGGCTGGCAATGCCCTTGAGTTCGATACCCTTCAGGGTCCGGGCGTACTCGTAGATCGATGCGGCCTGATCGATCGGAATGCCAAACTTGCTCGCCTTGAGCCCTGTAGAAATATAAGGATGCGTCTTCGGATCGACATCCGGATTCACCCGCAGCGACACCGGTGCCACCACGCCCATTTCCATGGCCACGTCGTTCAGCCGGTAAACCTCCTGCTCCGACTCAACATTAAAACATCCGATACCGGCTTCCAGCGCCCGGCGCATTTCGGCTTCGGTCTTGCCAACGCCGGAGAACACGATATTTTCTGCCTTGCCGCCCGCGCGCAAGACGCGCTCGAGCTCACCCACCGATACGATATCGAAGCCCGAACCCATGCGTGCCAGGATATTCAACACTGCAATATTGGAATTGGCCTTGACCGCAAAACACACCAGGTGATCCCTGCCACCGAAGGCCTCGTCATAGGAGCGCCAGGCCTCCTCGATTGCCCCGCGTGAATAGACATAACAAGGAGTGCCTGCCTGCGCTGCCAGGTCGGTCAGGGATATCTCCTCCGCGAAAAGTAGTCCGTCCTTATAGTAAAAAGGTTCCATCGTAGGGCTTCTGGATTGGTAGTGGTTTTGGCCGGTGATTATTGTGTTTTTTTCTTCTTGTCCTGTTCCGGCTCAGCGGTCGGCGGGGATGACGCCTCCGGCATCACCAGCGGCCCCTTGTAGCCGCACCCTGCTTCGAGAAGAAACCCCCACAGCAAAATTACCGGAATCAGTCTTGTCATTGCAGAACTAACCGCTTTTCAGAACCGCCTAGCTTACCCTGCAAGGACGGCAGCTTTCCAGCCAAAACATGAACTGCGGAGGAAAACAGACGACAGACGCACTCATGCACGGACCAGCTTGACGTCATGCGCAATCAACTCCGGCTTCAGCGTTTCGAGGTCAACAATCCCGATTGCGCTAACCGCCCCGGCTTCCGGCACGCCGTGCTCAACCCAGCGTTTGACCAGGGTCACCGGAATACTGGTCAACAGGCCAAGATTTTCACTGTCTGTCTCGAACAGCGTTGCCGAGTGCTCAACCGGCCGGTCTTCCCGGGTTCCCAGCACCTGAACCTGCACCGCGTAGGCTGGCCCGCCGGATCGCCGGAACCACCGGGCAAAAGCGAAGAACAGGCGCGCGTATTTTGCTGGCCGCTTCAGCCAGCCGACCCGACGCAGCCAGCCCAGTATCACCAGCCCCCGATTGAGCGCACTGAACTCCAGGCCGAATCTGAACGTGGCTTCGCGCACGCCGTACTGACGTGCAAACTGATCAATCGCCGGCACGCTATATAAATACGTACGCCTGGTAAGAAGTGGTGCTGGAAACGAGATCTTTTTCGATTGCGTCCAGCAAGGAGCTTCCTGCCAGCGACCGTAAATCTTCATTCGGGTCGGCAAACCGATCTTGTCGAGCAGGGATCTGGCGCTGGCGCGTCCAACGGGCGTCTTGTTGCCGGCAACAGCGGCGCTGTGAATTTCATCAATCTTGTCATAGTACCCGGCGAGGGATTCGACCAGGACTGCGGCCAGCGCCGGCAGTGACGCGGCACCCGTCACCAGCAAACACTGGTTACGCCTGGCAGTGGCGTTCAATTGCTGTACGTCGTTGATGTACTGACGATCATCGGCGACGTCGATGTAGTGAATGCCATGGCTGGCACAGAACTGGGCAACTGCAGTAGTTCGCTGCTGAAACGGTCCGGCGGCATCGATCACCAGAAAGGCACCGGCCAGGTTTTGCTGGAGCGCCACTTCGTCCTCCGCGTCGATGCGCAGGGTGCTGGCAGTCACGGATTTCGCCAGGCGACGGGCGCGCTTCGGATGGCGGCCTGCGATCACGCATTCGACGTAAGGAATCCGGGCAATTACCGTACAGATGCGGCTACCGATGGCGCCATAACCGCCGAGAACGACAATTTTCTTTCTTTGCTTATCCATTTATTCTGATTTCAGAGGGTGCCCGTATTTCATGCAGGCGGATCCAAAGGCAGCGCAATCATAACAGTTTCCGGAAATTTCCGAGCTGTATAGTGCTGTACACGCGTTTACAGCAGATAAGCGGCTAGCCCCAGCAATCTTCAAGCAGCCCGATCACCACCGCGGCATTTCACCTGTTGCAACCATCGAACTGCAGGCAAGGCTCCGGTTGCTTGCCATGGCCAAAGCCAATACGCTCTTCGGTGCAAGTGCGATTGAAACTGACACAACCACCCATTACCGTCTCCCGAACCCGGATGCTCTCGATCAAAAAGAAACCGTTTTATAAGGAAACATCGCTGCAGTTTCAATGTACCGGCTGCGGAAAGTGCTGCTATGGCACGCCGGGTTACCATTATATAAAGCTAAACAAAAAAGAAGCGGAGAAAATCCGCGAGCATCTCGGGGTTGGTGCGGACTGGTTTCGGCGTCGTTATCTCGAAGCACTGGAAGACGATAGCTTCGGAATTCGCCTGAACGACACCGGCGTCTGCCCGTTTCTCGGCCGCGACAATCGCTGTTCGATCTATGCACATCGGCCAGCGCAGTGTCGCACCTACCCGTTCTGGCCGGAAGTTATCGACACTGAGAAGAGCTGGAAAAACGAGGCACGCCGCTGTGAGGGCATCGACCGCGGCGCGTCAATTCCCCTGAAAGAAATCGAAAGGCGCTTGAGAGAACTGGAAGATTAGTGCCGACTATCGGCCACGACCGCCGCCGCTGCCTCCGCTCTGGTGGGTATTCCGCATGCGTTGCCGCTTTTCCGGGGTCATTTGCTTCATTCGCTGCTCGCGGAACTGCTGGCGTTGCTCCGGTGACATGCTCTGCCACTTTTCCCTCAGCTCTTGGCGTCGCTCCGGGGGCAACGCCTGAAACTCGGCGCGCCGCTGCCGAATCCGCTCTTGCACATCTGCTGGCAGCTCACGGAATCTCTGGAACCGTTCACGCACCCTGGCACGCTGCTCCGGCGTCAATTCCCTCCAGCGTTTTAACCGTTGTTTGGCGTCGCGGCGCTGCTCCGGTGTCATCTCCTGCCAGCGCTTGGCGCCACGCAAAATTCGCTCCTGTCGATCTGCCGGCATCTGGTCCCACTGGTGCTCCATCTTGCCCAGCAACTTCTGCTCTTGCGGACTCAGTTCCTGCCAGGATTGCGCCAGTACCGGCTGAGTCATCAGCACAAAACCGATTGAGAGTACCGCTGCCTGTATCAGCGTGAATCTATTGCTCATCACTCACCTTCCCTTGATTCGTCGTCTGGGCGACATCTTCTGCCGCGAGCTCCATTGGATCGACATATTCACCGTTTACGCTTTCCCAGCTTCCCAGGTACTCCAACAGCTCGATATCCGGGGCATCCTCGGCCCGCATAGGCGAGACCAGCAGCAGCATCGCTATCGCCAACGTCACACGATTAACCGGCACGTGTCGACCCCGATTCGAGCCAAAGATAAAAATCGAGATCCTGATAAAACTCCGGACTTTCATTCGCCGCCAGTATCTCGAGATCTTCAAGGTCGCCACGGGGAACAACCGGATTCGCCAACCAGACTGTCATTGCCACCGCGAGCACCAGTGTCACGGCGACCATGCCACCCATTGTCCTTGATAATACCCATGATGAACCAGTGCCCGGGATCGGGCTCAGCCAGCTTCCGCTGCGTCGGCTTCTGTCAGCCGCCTGGGTGGCCGCCAACCGCGCGGCGCGCAGCTCGACCAGAACCGCATCGTCCAGCGTTTCCGCTTTCCGATTCAGAGCAGTGCGGGCGTCAGCCAGCAGTTTGTCGTCTTTCGCGTTCATCGTCTTCCGTTTTCACTTCAACTCGCTTGCGCAGTGCCTGCATGGCACGGGAATAATGTGTCTTTACACTGCCAGTGGAACAGCCCATGGCGGTTGCGGTTTGCTCGACATCCAGACCGTCCCACGTTCGCAATACAAAAGCCTGCTGTTGCCGTTCCGGTAATTCTGCAATCGCCTGCTCAATTAACGCCAGCTCCTGTTTCGTACCCAGCTGCTCGATCGGTTCACGGGCAACCGGATCCCTGATCTCATCCAGCGGATCGGGCCCGTCCGCTTGTTCACTGTTGCCAAAACCAAACCAGGTCCGGAACCGGTTACGTACCTTTGTCCGACGGTAAAAATCACGAATCCGGCTCTGCAGAATGCGCTGGAACAGCGGCGGCCACTCTGCCGGCTCACGCGCGCCGTAGTTCTCGGCGAGCTTCATCATCGTATCCTGGACAATGTCGAGCGCATCTTCGTCATTGCCCACGGCCATGCGTGCAGCCACGAAGGCGCGCCGTTCGACGCTGGCCAGGAAGCGATCCAATGCCTGGGTGGAATCCAGTGTGATCTCCTTTCCGTCTTCCTTTTACTCGGCACCGGAATCCGCCGCCTGACCATCGCCAGCCCGACTATCGACGTCCGCCGAATCGGGCGCCGCCTGCGTTACCGGCGCCAGCACGCTGCGTGCGGAACTGGTGCCGGGCACGGTACTGTGGTCCGCCGTAACGATGCTGGTTCATGTCACGCGGTCCCCCGTTCGCCTGCTGATGACGATCGATGCGACGGTGCGCGATTTCACCCTTTCGATCCAGTCGACGATCTACGCGATCCCCTTTCCGGTCGAGCCTATTGTCGATGCGATCTCCCTTGTGGTCCAGTCGGTTATCAATGCGATTTCCCTTCTGTTCTAGGCGATTCGCCAACCCATCCTTGCCGGCATCACGGGCGCGATCGGCCCGGAAATCAAAACGATTTTCAATGCGGTCGCCCTTGCGGTCCAGTCGGTTATCGATGCGATCTCCTTTACGATCCAGGCGGTTGTCGACCCGGTCGCCGCTGCGATCGAAACGATTTTCCACCCGTTGGCCGGGGCCGGATTCATCGGCCAGGACAGGCCCGGCGGCCAAGGTGGCAACCAGGACGAGGGTATTAAAGGTAGTTTTGTTCATGTCGTACTCCCGAGTTTTCAGTAATTGTGGGAGTAATAACGCGAGAGGGCAGGATCGGTTGACAGGCGACCCAGAAATTTTTTAAGAAAATGATGCCTTTGGGGGCGCCTACTCCGGCCTTCCTGCGCGGCCTTTTGATTTTTCGACCGGATAGCGCTGTTCGTTGATGGCGATTTTCCGGTCGGTTGCCTCGGCCAGATCGATATCAAGGCGCTCGGCAATTCTCACCAGGTAGATAAAGATATCCGCCATTTCCAGCGCAACCTCTTCGCGCTGTGCATCACTCAGTTCGTAGCTCTGGTCTTCCTTCATCCACTGAAAATGCTCGACCAGTTCGGCCGCTTCAACAATAAGCGCCATGGCAAGATTTTTCGGGGAGTGAAACTGCTCCCAGTCGCGCGCCTGCGCAAATTCGCGCAGGCGCTGACTGTAGGCGGCTATGTCGTTCACGCTAACCTAGTTACCCTTGAGCGACTGGCGTGCCTTGTTGACCGCGCGCCGGACCTGCGCCGGTGCGGTGCCGCCCAGATGATCGCGCGCACTAACCGAGCCCTCGAGCTTGAGCACCTCGAACACCTGCTCATCGATGACTTCGCTGAATTGCTGCAGCGCCTTCACCCCAAGCTCACCGAGATCCTTGCCCTGATCAATGGCATAGCGTACTGCCTTGCCGACGATTTCATGGGCATCGCGGAACGCGACTCCTTTCCGCACCAGGGCATCGGCGAGATCCGTGGCAGTGGTGTACCCCCGGATCGCTGCGGCGCGCATGTTGTCGCGCTTTACTTCCATACTGCTCAGCATGTCGGCATAGACCCTCAGGCTGTCGAGCACCGTATCGAGCGTGTCGAACAGTGGTTCCTTGTCTTCCTGATTGTCCTTGTTGTATGCCAGCGGTTGACCTTTCATCAGCGTCAGCAAGCTCACTAGGTGGCCATTCACCCGGCCGGTTTTTCCACGAATGAGTTCGGGCACATCCGGATTCTTCTTCTGCGGCATGATGCTGGAGCCGGTACAGAAGTTGTCACCGAGCTCAATAAAATTGAACTGCGCGGTTGACCACAGAATCAGCTCCTCGGAAAAACGGGACAGGTGCATCATGATCACTGACGCGTTCGAGACAAACTCGATGGCAAAGTCACGATCGGATACCGCGTCGAGCGAATTTGCTGCAGGCATGTCGAACCCAAGCTCTTTCGCGGCGAACTCGCGATCAATCGGGAAACTGGTGCCGGCGAGCGCCGCTGCGCCCAGGGGCATGATATTTACCCGCTTGCGACAATCCTGCATGCGCGCGTAATCACGCGCCAGCATCTCGTACCAGGCCAGCATATGGTGTCCGAAGGTAATTGGCTGTGCCGGCTGCAGGTGGGTGAAGCCGGGCAGAATGGTCTCCGCCTCGCGGTCTGCAATCTCGACGATAGCCGACTGCAGGGCACGCAGGCGTGTGCAGACATCGTCGATGCCGTCGCGCAGGTACAGCCGAATGTCAGTGGCGACCTGGTCGTTGCGTGAACGGCCGGTATGCAGTTTTTTGCCAACCTCGCCGATGCGGTTGGTCAGCCGTGCCTCGATATTCATGTGCACGTCCTCGAGCGCCACGCTCCAGGCGAATTGCCCCGACTCGATTTCAGCCTCGATTTCCTCCAGGCCGGCAACGATCGCCTTGCATTCGTCATTGGTGAGCACGCCAACGTGCGCCAGCATGCGCGCATGCGCAATCGAGCCCTGAATATCGTAGTGATAGAGCCGCTGGTCAAATCCCACAGATGATGTGAAGGATTCAACGAAACTGTCTGTGGGCGCTTCGAACCGCCCGCCCCAGGGTTTTTTCTTGTCCATTGTTATAATCGGGTCTGGTTTTTCGTGGATTCTGACACGCGTCTCACGAGAGGGAAACGCCTAAAAATGCATGTAGGGTTCAAGTTTACGGCACTTTTGGCCGCCTGTCCGTGGTCGGAACTCGATTATCGGCCCCGGGTTGTAGTGCCCGGGGAACAAGGCTATTTTATACCTACAGCTAGTTATTAGCTGGATCGATCCGGTTCGGAACTCTCCTTTTGAGTGCACCCCCACCCCGAATACCGAACCGGATTTTAAACCCTCCGCTCTTGCGGGGGGTTTTTTTTGATGGGCACAAAAAACTTCGACACTGAAAACAGAAAAATGACATCATCCAGTTTACCGCTGAGTTGCCTACTTCGGACCGAATACGGTTAAATCCCTACTTGGCTCGGGCGATTTGCAGAGATCCATACGGGCACAGACGAATCCTGCCAGGCACAATCCCTTAATTTTTTACGCAACCAGCGCAAGCAACAATGGCAAAACCTACAGATCAGCAACCGTCGCTTCCAAACTTTGCCTCTTTCGGCACCGCAATTCGAATTATTTTCCTCGCGGAACTGATCGCCATCATTATTACAGTTGGCCGGAATCCGGTATTCAACGAACAGGCCTGGACCGACTTTAACCTGCTGTCCGCGTTCGCGCTGACTATCTCTTTTTGCACCATCGTTGTCCTGACACTGGCGTCGCCGCTACTGAAGCGCATGTCAGCTTTCGGCGGTGTTGTGGTTGCCTTTATGCTGTTGTTGGCAGCGGCAGTGGTCGGACCCGAGTTCATTATTTTTGCGCTCTACGATCTTGGCCTGATGGACGAGCGTTGGCCGGAATGGCGCAATTCGCTGGTCATGCGAAGCCTGGTCATCGTTGCCATTATCAGTATCCCGGCGCTGCGCTACCTGTATCTTTCCTACCGTTTGCAGTCGGATGAAAAATCCAAACAGGATGCACAAATGCAGGCGTTGCAATCGCGCATCCGGCCGCATTTCCTGTTCAACAGTCTTAACAGTGTCGCCAGCCTGACACGCAGCGATCCGGAAAAGGCAGAAGCGGTATTGCATGACATTGCCGATCTATTCCGGGTACTGCTGGCTGATGCGCGCAAGCTGGTGCCGATATCGGCAGAGCGAGAGATATCGCGCCAGTACCTGGAAGTGGAAAAGATTCGCCTCGGCGATCGACTCAAGATCAAGTGGAACGTCAGCAACGTGCCGCGTTCGGCACTGATCCCTGCCCTGATCCTGCAACCGCTACTGGAAAACGCGATCTATCATGGCATCGAGCCACGCTTTGCCGGCGGCACGGTTACCATTGACCTGTGGACCGAAGGCAAGATGCTTAATGCTATGATAAGCAATCCGTTGCCGGAGAACCCTGGTGCATCCCACACCAAAGGCAACAAAATTGCCCAGGACAACATCCGTCAGCGACTGCAAACCCAGTTTGGCAACAACGCCAGCATGCAATCATTTCAGGAAGGCGGGCAATACCACGTGAAACTCAAGATGCCGATCGTCGAGCGCCAGTGATGACAACCCTTGCCCAAAAAGCCGGTCTCATGTGGACCCGGGTAGCGACCGGGTTGAAACGGCCGCCATGGGTCTCGACCGAGGCGACGGAAGAGAGAGCAGGATTCCTGCCAAATTTCTGCCGGGGCGAAATGCTGGTGAGCGTGGTCATCATTGCCCAGTTGCTGGCCCTGGTCATTACCCTAGTGACCCGGCGCATCTCTCTGAACATTTTTGAAGACCTGTTGCTGATATCGCTGTTCATCCAGTGGATCGCGTTGAGCAGCGCCGGTGCGGTGTGTGGGCTGCGCCGCTTCCTGAATCAACTGCCCAAGCTCTGGGCGCTGGGAATGACCTATGCCCTGCTGTTGCTGATCACCGCCCTGATCTCCGAGGCAGCGGTCTGGTTGCTGTGGGTGATGGACCAGATACCGAGCCCGCGACCGAGCTGGTACAGCTACTTCCACGTTCAGAATTTTTCCATCAGCATCGTGGTCAACGCCCTGGCCCTGCGTTACCTGCTGGGTGTTCACGAACTGCAGCAGCGTACCGCCTCGGAAGAGCGCGCCAAGATGCAGGCACTGAAATCACGCATCCGCCCGCATTTCGTGTTCAACAGTCTTAATATTATCGCCAGCCTGACCCGGAGTGCGCCAACAAAGGCAGAACATGCGATCGAGGACATGGCCGATCTGTTCCGGATGATGCTGACCGAAAGCGAGAACCTAGTGCCGATACACAAGGAAGTCGAAGTTGCACAGAAGTACATCGCACTGGAACAATTACGTCTGGACAACCGCCTGACCGTCAACTGGGACATCGGCAAGTTTCCTCGCAAGGCCATTATGCCGGTGCTCACGCTGCAGCCCTTGCTGGAAAATGCCATTCGCTTTGGCGTTGAACCCAGCCCCGAAGGCGGTGTCATCGACGTGCGTTTGTGGGAGCAGGACGAGTCGATCCATATCCGGATCAGCAACCCGATGCCACGTAAACGCAAGCTGGGGCGCAACGAAGCGCCCGAAGGTCAGGCGCTTGACGACATTCGTCGGCGTTTGCAGACTCATTACGGAGAAGACGCTAAGCTCGCCAAACAGGATGACGGCAGCAGCTTTGTTGTCACCGTAGTTTTACCGATTCGCGGAGGAACACCATGAGGGTGTTAATTGTTGATGATGAGAAGCTCGCTCGTGAGCGGCTTAGAGAATTGTTGAGTGACATCGGCGGCTATAACGTCGTCGGTGAGGCCATGAATGGCAGCGAAGCCATCGAGAAAACCGGGGAACTGAATCCGGATCTGTTGTTGATGGATATTCGCATGCCGGGCATGGATGGCCTGGAAGCAGCAATGCACTTGATGGGCATGGAGAGTCCACCCAGCGTGATCTTTACCACGGCCTACGATCAACATGCGCTGGACGCGTTTGAAGTCAATGCAGTTGACTACCTGTTGAAGCCGATCCGCAAGGACCGTCTAGCCAATGCCCTGGTCAAGGCAAAGAAACTGACGGCGCAGCAACTGCATGAAGTTAACCAGTCCCGGGATGAACCGAATGCTCGCACCCATATCAGCGTGCACATGCGCGGCAACATCCGCCTGGTGCCAGTACCCGATGTCATCTATTTTCTGGCCGATAGTAAATACGTCGTGATCAAGACCGCGGATGACGAATTCCTGATCGAGGATTCACTGGTGAACCTGGAGAAGGAATTCGGCGAACAGTTTCTGCGCATTCACCGCAACGCGCTGGTCGCGACGAAATTTATTACCGGGGTGGAAAAGAGTCCCGCCGGTTCCTGGCAGGTCAACCTCGAAGGAACGGACAACAAGCTGGATGTCAGTCGTCGTCATACCGCAGCAGTGCGGCGTTGGGTAAGAAACCGCAGACCCGCTGCCTAGGAAGCGGGCTTGATTCCGGGCGCGTGTGCGGTTTTTCGCTGGCGAAGCTTGTTGATTGATTTCTTGATCGATCCCTCAAGAAAACCCAGGTAGAAGTCGGGCAGGTAGCCCAGCATCTCGGGTACCAGCTCCTTGCCGGTAGAATCATAGAACTTGATCACGGGCGTGAAGCTCGTGCCCTGGGCACTGGCGAAACTGATGTGATCCGTGCGCTTGCCGTTAAAGTCGCGCATGTACTGGCCGCTGTCGATATTCACCATACGCATGATCAGCTTGTCGCGGTATTCACCCTCACGGTACATCGGCTCCAGGTAGAGCTCTCGCACTTCTTCGCAATAGGGACAGCTGCGCGACATGTAGAACACCATGATCGGTTTTCCGCTCTCGTCGGACAGACGGCCGTCCTTCTGCAGATCAGATACCAGTGGTAGATCGCTGGCTACGACAGCGGTTGCCGTCAGCGCCAGCAGAATTGGCAAACCGAATTGACGAATAATTCTTAACATTTCTCTAATCTTCACCTGTCAGGCAAAATAAAGCCGGGAGTCAGTTCCCGGCTGGGTGAAATCGCCGATATAATAGCCAAAACAACCCTCGATGTTTAGAGGCCAAAACCCCCAACTAGTTCAGGTTTCCGCTTTGAAACAACTAAAAATAGGTACTCGCAAGAGCCAACTGGCCTTGTGGCAAGCAGAATACGTCCGTGACCGCCTGCTCGCCGAGCACCCCGACCTTGAGGTCGAGCTGGTCAAAATGTCCACCCAGGGCGATAAAATCCTCGACACCAGCCTGGCAAAGGTGGGTGGCAAGGGGCTGTTTATCAAGGAGCTGGAACAGCGTCTGTTCGATGGCAGCGCCGATATCGCCGTCCACTCCCTGAAAGACATGACCGTCGACCTGCCCGAGGGCCTTCACCTCGCGGTCACCTGCGAGCGCGAGGACCCGCGCGACGCCTTTGTCAGCAATACCTACAAACAGCTGGATGATATGCCGGCCGGCAGTCGTGTCGGCACCTCCAGCCTGCGGCGCCAGGCGCAACTACGCAGTCGCTATCCGCAGCTCGAGATTGCCGGCCTGCGCGGCAACGTCAATACGCGGCTGGCAAAACTCGACGCCGGTGAATACGACGCCATTATTCTTGCCTGCGCCGGGCTCAAGCGCCTCGGTTTCAACGACCGCATTACCGCTGCCCTGGAACCGGAAATGAGCCTGCCGGCCGTCGGTCAGGGTGCAGTCTGCATCGAGTGCCGCATCGATGATGACGAAATCAATCGCCTGCTGGCACCACTCAACCATGCCGATACCGAGACCTGCACCCAGGCCGAGCGCGCGATGAATGCGGCGCTGGAAGGCGGCTGCCAGGTCCCGATCGCGGGTTATGCTGTTCTTGAGGGTGATGAGTTGTACCTGCGTGGCCTGGTCGGAGATCCCGATGGCGGCGACGTCGTCCGCGGGGAGATTCGCGGCCCGCGTGGCGACGCCGAGCTGCTTGGTAAAACGCTGGGGGAGGACCTGCTCTCTCGCGGCGCCGATAAAATTCTGAACAAGGTCTACGGGAACACCTGAGTCCATGCCCGGCACGCTCACCAACACTGGCGTGCTGATCACGCGGCCGGCACACCAGGCCGACAACATGGCGACGCTGGTCGAGGCTGCCGGTGGTCGGGCCTTTCGTTTTCCCGCTATCGAGATTCAACCCCTGACCAGTGATGCGCTGAAACAGGCCGTTTCCGCGCTGGCGCAATGCGATATCGCCATTTTTATCAGTGCCAATGCCGTGACCTTCGGCATGAAGACCATCGCTGCACAACACGCCCAACTACCACCACAATTGAAACTGGCTGCCGTTGGTTCGGCCACCGCGCAATCCCTGACCGCACTCGGACATACCCCTGACATTACGCCCGCGGATGATTTCCGCAGCGAGTCGCTGCTGGCACACCCGGCACTTCAGAACGTTGCCGGCCAGCGCATTGTCATTTTCCGTGGTGAAGGCGGGCGCGAATTACTGGGTGACACCCTTTCCGCGCGTGGCGCTGACGTCAGCTATGCCGAGTGCTATCGACGCACCCGGCCGACGGCTGATCCGGCGGTGATTGAACAGCAATGGGCGGCCGGCGAAATAAACATCGTCACCACCACCAGTGTCGAAGCCATAGAGAACCTTGACCGGATGCTAAGCGCAAGGGGCAAGAAACTACTGCGCAGCAGCGCCATCGTTGTGATCAGCAAGCGCATGGCCCAGGCCTGCCGGCAGCTGGGACTTGAAGGTGACATAATCGTGGCAGATGCGGCGAGCGATAGCGCTATCGTCCTCGCCATCGAAACATGGCGCCAGCAACAAAAATCCCTATAATCAGTCGATCTTTCGCCAGAAGAAGCCGCCCATGAGCCAAGAAGAGAACAAGCCAGCCCCGGAAAAAATCGAACACAAAAAAGAGCGTCCGCGCAGCAGTTTCAGCGCGCGATTCAGCCTGCTCATTTCGCTCGCGGCACTGGCCGTCAGTGGCTACCTCGGTTACGAGCTGCTCTACAAACAACAGGACCTGCTGACCAGTGATGTTCCCGGTAGCACGCGTCAACTGCGTACTGATGTCGAGAAACTGAAAGAATCGAGCAATACCAGCCAGTACGACATCAATCGGCTGAAGGAAGACCAGAAAACCCTGACCGAGGCCATGCGTCAGACGTCGCAGCACCTCGGCAAGTCGCGCGTCGACTGGGTAATGGCCGAAACCGAGCAACTGATGATTATTGCCAACCAGCGGCTGCAACTCGCGGGCGACCTCGACACCGCCGCAACGGCGCTGGAGATCGCGGATCAGCGCCTGCGCGATCTCGCCGACCCTGACCTGACACCGGTGCGCAAGATACTGGCGAAAGAGATCCAGTCGTTAAAGTCTGCCGAGCGCGCTGACATTACCGGTATCGCCTTGCGACTGAGTAGCCTGTCAGATTCGATTTCCTCGCTGCCGTTGTCGCTCGAGTTTCAACAGACGATTCAGTCGAAGGCTGCACCGGCAGAAGAAAAGACAAAGGCATCGGAAGCCACGCCGCCCGTCGCACCGCAACCAAGGCCCGGTTTCTTTGCTGAACTCTGGGCCGACATTATGGGCGTGATCTCCATTCGCACTAATGTTGAATCCTACAAGCCGCTACTGCCGCCAGAGAAACAGTACTACCTGAGAGAGAACCTGCGCCTGCTGATCCTGGGCGCACAGCAGGCGGCATTACGTGCGGACCACGAGACCTACCGCAATAACCTGAAGCTGGCTAAAAAATGGGCGCAGGAATATTTCGACACACGCTCACAGGCAATGGCGCAGCTGATCAGTGAAATTGACGCTTTGAGCAAGGCCAATCTTGCCAGCGCCAAGCCCCAGATCAGCGAATCGCTGAGCGCGCTTCGCGCCGTTTCACGCAAGAAGGCAGGCCTATGAGGCTGGTTATTTATGTACTGGCGGTCCTGCTGGTCGCCGTTGTTGTCACCATGCTTGCGATTCAGGACCCGGGTTATGTCCTGGTCGTGCGCCCGCCCTGGAGTGTTGAACTCCCGCTGACACTGTTCAGTGTTTTCCTGGTCGCTGCCTTTGTTGCAGCCTATATCGCCGGCCGCGTACTCAGTCATGCCCTGCGCCTGCCGCGCGGAGTCAGCCTCTGGCGTGAAAAACGCCTCGGCGCAAAATCACGCACTGCCATGGTCGAAGGCCTGACCCATCTCGCTGCCGGTGAGTGGGACAAGGCCGAGGCCGATTTGCTCGAGGGCCTCAAGTTCAGCGAGGCGCCCTACGTCAACTACCTGGCACTGGCACTCGCCTGCCAGGGACAGGGCAACAAGACCCGACGCGATGAATACCTGACGCAGGCACACAAGGCCTCGCCGGAGGATTCCCTTGCCATCAGCATGACCCAGGGCCTGCTGCAATACCTGGCGCACCAGAAAGAACAGGCGCTGGCAACGCTGACAGCACTGCACAATCGAGCGCCGGATCACAAGTATGTGCTGCAACTGTTGATGGAGACCTACCTCGATCTACGTGACTGGACCGGGCTGGCAATGCTGTTGCCGGACCTGCGTCGGCACCGGGTGGTAAGCGATGAACGCCTGAAAGAAGTTGAGCTCAAAGTTCATCGCGAGCTATTGCAGCTATCACTACCCTCTGGTTCGCTGGACGTACTGCGCCGCGCATGGAATTCCATGCCCAAGCATCTGCATCAGAATCCCGAGTTGATCGCGACCTATGCCGGCAAGCTGATCGAGCAGGGTGAAGGCAATGAGGCCGAATCCATGTTGCGCTCCGCCATTGGTCGCGAATGGAATGAGGGGCTGGTCGCCCTGTACGGTCGTGCCCACGGCACCCAGATTGGCCGACAGCTGGAAACCGCCAGGAGTTGGCGCACCACCCACTCCGACAGCCCGTCGCTGTTCCTGACGCTAGGTAACCTGGCGCTGGAGAACGGTGCCACCGAGCAGGCACTGGAATACCTGCAGCGATCGATCAGCCTGAAGCCGAATCGCGCCGCCTATCGTGAACTCGGTCGTGCCTACGAACGCCTGGGCAAGACCGAGGAGGCCATGGCTAATTATCGCAAGGGTATAGAGATCGAACAGAACTAACCTGTCGGCAACCGTCAGGCCTTGGACTCGGACTCCGCGGCATATTCAAACGAGTCCGAGAAGAAATACTTCTTCGCCAGCCCTCTTTCAAAAAACGACTGCCTGACCGAATCAATCATTACCGGTGGCCCACTTGCGTAAACGTCATAACCACTCAGGTCCGGAAAATCCTCCAGCACTGCCTCGTGCACCCAGCCGGTACGCCCGTGCCACACATCTTCTTCCTGCGGCTCGGACAGGACCGGCACAAATTCAAATTGCTCGTGTTCACGCGCCCAGCCCTCGAGCAGAGTTGCGTGGTACAGGTCATGCTTCGAACGTACCCCCCAGTACAAATGCACCGGACGTCTGATCTCGTTGTCGAACAGATGTTCGAGCATGGCCTTGATCGGCGCGAACCCGGTACCGCCCGCTACCATAATAATGGGTCGATCGGAGTCCTCGCGCAGAAAGAAGGTGCCCAACGGTCCGCGGAAGCGCAGCAGGTCCCTCTCTTTCATTTTTTCAAACACATGGTCGGTAAAGTAACCGCCGGGCACATGACGAATCTGCAGCTCCAGATACTCATCATTGTGTGGCGCGTTGGCGAGCGAGAAACTGCGGCGGCGGCCATCTTTTAACAGGAAGTCGATATACTGACCGGCGAGAAACTGCAGGCGCTGGTTTTTTGGTAGTGACAACCATAACCCCATGACGTCATGTGCGAGCTTCTCCATGCGCGCAACCCGGCACGGCACGATCCGGATCGGGATATCCTGCACCGCATCAATTTCTTCAGCATCAATCACCAGATCCTCAAGCGCGGTCGCCTGGCAGAACAGCGCCAGCCCCTCGGCCTTGTCGGCTTCGGTCAGGGTCGTCGGATCGACGTTGCCATAGTCAACCCTGCCTTCGACCACCCTGCCCTTGCAGGTGCCGCACGAACCGTTGCGACAGTTGTACGAAAGCGTATAACCACCACGCTGCGCGGCGTCGAGAATCTTCTCGGATGGCTCGGCTTCAAATTCGTGGCCGGACTGCTGGATTTTGATCTTGAAAGACATAAACGAATTGTAATCTGTTCTGTTGCGCCTGCATGGTAGAGTCAGCCGTTCGAGCGTGTCTACCCGCTCAGCCCCAATTCGGGTACGGCTATCGTAACATCAGACAACGCGATACCCTTACACGACCAGCGTATTTGACAAAGCGAATACGGGTCCTTTTAATCTGAGACCAGTCTCAACGCAGCCGAATAATAATGACTGATACCGTACTGATCGATGTTCAGGAACTTTCACGCTACTTCGGTAGCCATTGTGCGGTGAACAACGTCAGCTTCACTGTCAACAAGGGTGAAGTCGTCGGCTTTCTCGGCCCCAACGGCGCGGGTAAGACCACCACCATGAAAATGCTGACTGGCAACCTGGCGCCGAGCACCGGATCCATTGCTATCGCCGGTCACGACCTGCTCGACGATCCCCGCGCCGCCAAGAGTGCAATCGGTTACCTGCCGGAACAACCCCCGCTCTACCGCGAGCTGACAGTCAACGAATACCTGGATTTCTGTGCCGCACTCAATCGCATCCCGCGCGATCAACGCCTGGCAGCGCGCGATGCTGCCAAGGAAAAGTGTGGCCTCACTGCCGTCGCTGATCGGCTGATCGCCAACCTGTCCAAGGGTTACCAGCAGCGTGTTGGCATCGCCCAGGCAATTATCCACATGCCACCGGTGGTGATACTGGATGAGCCAACGGTAGGACTGGATCCGATCCAGATTCGCGAGATCCGTCTGTTGATTCGCGATCTCGGCAAGGAACATAGCGTCATTCTGTCGACCCATATCCTGCCGGAAGTACAGGCCACCTGTGACCGGGTACAGATTATCAATGATGGTCAGCTGGTGCTGCACGACAGCATCGATGGGCTGGAACATCACCTGCAATCGGCATCGTTGACCGTCGCTTTCCGCAAGGATGCGCCCCTGTCCGAGCTCGAAAGCATCAAGGGGATAAAAAAGGTGGAGCAGCAACGCGAGGGACGCCTGCGACTGTTTTACGAACCGGATCAGGACCCGGTGGACGAAATCGTGCGCCGCTCGGCAGAAAATGGCTGGGGCTTGTGCGAACTGCGCCCGGGGCGCGTGTCGCTGGAAGAAATCTTTTTGCACCTGACCACCGAAGACAAGGCCAGCGACGAGGAGGCAGCATGATCTTTACCATCGCTGCACGGGAACTGCGCAGCCTGTTTCTCTCGCCACTGGCGTGGATCATCCTGGCGGTGATGACGCTGGTGTTCGGTATCGTGTTCGACATATCCCTTGCCGCCTATTCACAGAGCCCGCTGCCCGATGGCGCCACCGCCTCGATTGTACCCGGGTTGTATGAGCTGGCGATGGTGTTGCTGTTCTTTATCGTTCCAATGATCACCATGCGCCTGTTCAGCGAAGAACGGCGCAACCAAAGCCTGCCACTATTATTCAGTGCACCGGTCTCAATGACCGAGATCGTACTCGGCAAGTACCTCGCCGTTGTCGCCTATCTCTCGATCATGGTCGTCACGCTGACACTGATGCCGCTGTCCATGATGCTCGGCACATCGATCGATTTCGGCCTGCTCTTTGCCAACATCATCGGCATGGTGTTATTGCTTGGCAGCTTTACTGCCATCGGTCTGTTCATGTCGACACTGACGCAGGTACCGGCACTGGCCGCGATCCTGGCCTTTGGCGCATTGTTCCTCTTGTGGCTGCTGAAGCTGCCGGCCTACTGGTTCGGTGAAAATGCAGTCTCCTATCTCTCCATCGCCAGTCACTACGAGAATTTTCTGAAGGGTGTGTTTAGCAGTGCCGACGTAATGTACTACATCGTCGTGATCGCGCTGTTCCTGGTCTTCAGCGTACGCCGGCTGGAAGCCGATCGGTTGGGCGGCTAGGTATGAAGGTAACAGCGAAATCCCTGTTCAACCTGCGGCTGGCCGGTGCCAGCTTCGTCTTTCTGGCGCTGCTGGTCGCAGGCCTGATCCTCTGGCTGAGCAATGTCTACCGCGCAGAAATAGACCTGACCCGAAGTGGCCGCAATTCTTTGTCGGACGCCAGCATTGAACTGATACAACGACTGGACAAGCCACTCAAGGTAACTGCGTTTACCGGCGACAATCCCGAGCTCCGCGCCAACGTCGACCAACTGGTGCAGTCGTATCGACGCTACAAAAAGGACATCGAGCTTTCCTACGTCGACCCCAATACCGATCCGCAACAAGTGCGTGAGGCCGGTATTCGCTACTACAGCCAGCTACTGCTGGAATATGAAGGGTCCAAAGAAGTACTGGCGGAATTGAACGAAGAGGCCATGACCAATGCCATTACCCGCCTTGGACATCGCGGCGAACGCTGGCTGGTGTTCCTCACCGGCCATGGCGAGCGCCAGCCTGATCGTGAGGCCAACTTCGATCTCTCCAGATTGGCCGAGCATTTACGTCAGCGTGGTTTCCGCACCCGCGGACTGTCACTGGCAGAAATCCCGCAGATTCCGCAGAACACCAGCGTTCTGGTCATCGCCGGTCCGCAGGTGCCGTTGCTTGCCGGTGAGGTAAAGAAAATCCAGGCCTACGTCGAAGAAGGCGGTAACCTGTTGTGGATGATGGACCCGGGGCCGCTGCACGGGCTCGACCCACTGGCCGAGCAACTGGGCATCGAGTTCGAAGCGGGCACGATCGTCGACGAGGTGTCGCAGCAGATCACCGGCAGTGCGACGGCATTGGTCATTGCCGAATATGGCACTCACCCGGCGGTCACCAACTTTCACGCCAATACCGTGTTCCCCAACGCCTGTGCCATCACTATCCCGGAAGGCGACGCGCCGGCAGAAAAACAGCCGGAAGATCCTGACGCCGAAGGTAACTGGCAGCATCAGGTGCTGATCGATACGCGCACCGCGGCATGGTCCGAAACCGGCCCGCTCAATCGCAGAATTACCTTTGACAAGGGCAAGGACCTGCCCGGCCCGCTGAACCTGGCGGTGGCGGCAACTAGAAATATCAAGGACAAGGAGCAGCGCGTGGCAGTGATTTGCGACGGTGACTTTGCCTCGAATGCGTTTGTGCTGGGTAACGGCGGCAATCTGGATTTCGCCATGAGCATCGCCAACTGGCTCAGCCATGACGATGCCTATATCAACGTCCCGGTTCGCACGGTGAGTGACCAGGTGCTGCAACTCTCCGGCACTACCCGAACCATTTTGATGCTGCTGTTCGTTTTCGTAATCCCGCTCTCACTCGTTGCCAGTGGTATCGCTATCTGGCTGCGCCGACGCAAGCGCTAGGCAGCCCTCATGAACAAGCGTTGGCTGATCAACGTCGTCCTGGTTATCGCGATTGCAATATTGTCTGCCGTGGTACTTCTTCAGCCCGGCGTCGAGAAACCGGTCAAAAAGGAACGGATCAGCGCGATCACTGACGCCGAGATCAACCGCATCACCATCGAGCATAGCAAGGCGCCGGCAGTTGTCCTTGCACGTAAAAACAAGGATGACTGGCGGCTGGTCAAGCCGCGTGCCGGTCGCACCAATCCGTTCATGGTGTCGGGAACACTGAGAATCATTCGCGCACAGAGCGAGCAACGTCTGCCAGAAGATGCCGGCACCAACCTCGAACGTTATGGGCTCGCTTCACCGAAGGGGCGCATCCGATATGACGAGCACGTACTCGCCTTTGGCGACACCAACCCGGTCAACAACCAGCAATATGTGTTGCTCGACAACCAGGTATACATGATCGATCGCCGTTATTACCAGGCGGTGTCTCGAACCTACATCGACTTTCTGAGCAGGCAATTGATCGAAACCGGACGCAAACCGGTCAAACTGAAATTGCCTGGCCTGACGCTCGCAGTTGTCAAAGGCAGTTGGCAGGTTGCGCCTGCCCAGCCTGCCCTTGCCAGTGATCGCATCAAGCAACTGGCGGATGACTGGCAACACGCGCAAGCGCTCTACGTTAAACCTTATGAGAAAAAGCCCGTACAGAACTGGGTAACATTATGGTTTGCCCCCGAAAAGGAAGGCGCCAGGCAAACGACACTTCGTGTGGGGATTGTCTCGCGCACGCCAGAACTCGTGCTGTATCGTCCCGATGAGGGCCTGCAGTATCACTTCCCCCAGGGCTTGAACAAGCGCATGCTTTCGTTCGAAAATTAAACAATGGGAACTTTTTTTGAAATCCCGGCGCGCATTTTCAGATGCGGGTAAATACTCAAACCGTTAGCAGTATTTAACCATTCACAGGAGGGCAACATGAAAACCATGAGTTGTAAGCAACTTGGGGGAGCATGCGATAAGGAATTTCACGCCAATTCTTTTGAAGAGATCGCCGAAATGAGCAAACAACATGGAATGGAAATGTTTCAGAAAAAGGATGAAGCGCATCTTAGGGCGATGAGCGAAATGCAGGAACTAATGCAGAACCCGGAAGAGATGAAGAGCTGGTTCGAAAACAAGAGAGCGGAATTTGAAGCGTTGCCGGAGGATTAGCGGTAACTCGTCTGCTTCTGGCCGCGAACTGCCCTTATCAAGCATTAGGCATAGCGGACACCAGGATATATCAAATTATTGTTCAATGGGAAAATTATGATGACGAATTACGTGTTTGTTTATCTGGGAGGTAAAGAGCCCTCCAGTCCAGAGGAAGCGATACACATACCGTAAGTTCTGATGGGACGATAAGAGAAGGAGGAAGTAGCGCAATGTCCGGGTTCTCGATTATTAAAGCAGACTCGATTGAGGACGCACTGGCGATTGCACAAGCCTGCCCATTTCTTGAAATTGGCGGTTCGCTTGAAGTGTCAGAATTGATGCAGATGCCTGTTCAGTAGCAGATCAGGGAAACACTCACATTGCCTGGTCGATTTGCCGCCTGTCGCCGCAAATAAAAAATCAACATTTCTAGCTTGGTTGCCACATAGCGAAGCAAGTCGCCTTGAGTAGACGCGCGAGTGTGCGGCAAAGTGCGCACGCTGGATGCCCGGTGGCTGCATACAGCCGTTAGCGTTCACGGCCGGGAAAAACGAATCTTTACGGATTTACAGTCTTCTCACGAGCCGGGGCGGAGACTGGCTCTTCGGAGAAAATCCGTGGCCCAAAGGACTGCCAGCTTGTCGCGCGAGCTTGGCAGCCTGCAGCACAGTAAGATTTATCAACCATTACCGGGATCAGTAAAAACTTCGTCAACAGGCAACGTGACATCAATCCTGAACCCGCCTAGTTTTACTGACCTGCCAAATGAAAGAGTTCCGCCGTACTCCCTGACCAGGTCGGAGGCGATGCTCAGGCCGAAGCCATATCCCTGTTTCGTTTCATCCAGGCGCACACCACGCTTATCAAGTTGCTCTAACTGATCGGGATCGGCTCCGGGTCCATCGTCCTCTACGCAGACAGCCAGTTCAGCATTCATCGATATCCGGAGGACTACTTTCCGGCTGGCCCATTTATAGGCGTTGTCCAGAAGATTGCCCAAAAGTTCCAGCATATCTTCCCGGTCTATCGGGCAATTGGCCGCTTCTGGAAGTTCGACCTGCGTAACGACGGATTTTTCGCTGTACATCATATCGAGCGTTTCTATCAGTTGCGGCATGTCCCGCGAGAAAGAAAAGCGGGCGCTGCTATGGCCGTGACCGGCAATGCGGGCGCGTTTTAGTATGCGGTCCGTTAGCCGACTGATCTCCACGACCTGTCTTGCCAGCACTTCATTAATGTCTACCGGCAAGACATCACGGTTTTTATCTGTGAGTTGCTGAAGGATGGTTAGGGGCCGCTTGATGCTGTGGGCCAGGTCACCGAGGCTATCCCGGGACCGGCGAAGACGCTGCTCCGTGACCTGGAGCAGGTGATTAATCTCGTTGACCAGGGGGCGCAATTCGGCTGGAGCGTCTGCATCCAGGTGGGTGGATTCACCCTGCTGCAAGGATTTCAACTCGCCGCGGATAACAGAGAGAGGCCCTAAGCCATTACGAAGAATAAGGACCTGTAGCATAACAAGCAGCGCCAGCATCACTGCTGCTGCTATCGCAAATCGGAATTGAAACTGTCGGATACTGCCTTTTACCGGATTCATATCCTCAGCGACTGTGATTATCAATGAATGGTCCTGCTTAATGAACCCATAACTGATAACCAGTAGTGATTGACTCTCTGGCCCGTCTTGGTAGTCGCGAACATGTTCACCTGGCTTGACGAGCGCACCGCTTAGCCGCTGATCCCACAGCGAACGGGAACTCATTACTTTATTGCCCGATGTTATCGCGTAGTAGTGTCCTGAAAACGGTTTGCCGTATACAGGATCTATAGTCGTATCGTTAAGATTCGGGTTTCCGGGATTGTCAAAGTGGACAGCGCTCAGAAGCATTTCCGCATCGTGTCCAAGTCGGGATGCTATATAATCTTCGGCAAGATACTGGATGCTGAAACTAACCAGAAGCCATAGCACTGAAAATACCGCGAACAGAGTGAGCGCCAGACCAGACCCAAGTTTCGATTGGAGGGAGCGCATCAGCTGTCTCTGAACACGTAGCCCTGACCGCGCCGCGTCTCAATGCGATGATCGCCTATCAGATTTCGCAAACGCTTGACGTAGACTTCGATAACATTGCTATCCTTGTCAGAATCCAGGTCATATATGTGATCGGTTAGCTCTGACTTGGAAATAACTTTTCCGGGATTTAGTAAAAAATAGCGCAGTAACCTGAACTCAGTACCGGTAAGAGTATGGGCAATACCATCTATAGTGGTGACGGTTTGACGATCTTCATCCAGCGCCAGATCAAAGACCTTCAGCGAGCCACCTGGTTTCTGGCTTGCCCGATGTAACAGCGCCGTCAATCTGGCCAACAGTTCTTCAACGTGAAACGGTTTTCCCAGATAGTCATCGGCACCTGCCTTGAAACCCTCCACGCGCTCATGCCAGGCGTTTCGGGCGGTTAGTACGATCACAGGTATTGAGTTTCCCCTGGCCCGCCAGTTGTTGAGCACCTCAATGCCGTTACGCCCGGGTAATCCCAGGTCGAGTACGGCAACATCGTAGATCTCTTCGTCGCCCAGAAATTCCGCATCAACACCATTGTCGGCAACGTCTACAGCATACCCCGCTGATTCCAGATCTTTTCTAAGCATCGAGACCAGGCCCGGATCATCTTCCGCCAATAGCAAGCGCATATCTAGTCATCCACTTTACTACGCAAGATGTCACCCGTTTTTGCATCAATATAAAGTTCGTGCACGACACCATCACTACCCACTATCTCTACTTCGTAAATAATGCGATCTGACTTCGTTTCCAGCTCCACGTCGAGAATTTTTCCCGGGTAACGTGGTCGGAGCTTCGTCAAAATAACCTCCAGTGACAGGATATCGCTGGACTCCAATAACCGTTTGGCCTCGTCATGGTCCCAATCCGCCCGGGCAATGATCGCATGATTCAGAAGAACCAGAACAATCAGCGCGCGAGCCAAAAAAAGTGACAATTGCTTCATAGTTAAAAACTGCCGGTTTCGACTAGTCGTCCCATTTTCCATAGCCGGGGATAAATATATCACGCTCTCTAAATGACGATTGTTCCGCCTTACGGTGACACGCATTGCAGTTGCTAAAGCTGTTTACTTCCTTGTTTCCCTTGACCATACGCGCCGGAATCTCATCATGCTCATGTTTGAAGTAGGCTGTTTCGGTAATACGTACCGGGACATCGCCTGAATCAACAGAGGAGGCGAATCGGCGTGACCGGCGATAGTCTGATTTGTCGGCGCTATTGGATACCAGATACTCGAGTATCGCTTTATTTGTCGCAGTGTCGAGCTCTGCATTGTCACCAAAATGATCTTCAAGTCCGGACATGATTTTGCTCCACGATTTTGCGGGTAATAATCCGGGCGAATAGGCCATATGACAATCGCCACACTCTTTTTTATATGTAGGATTGGAAACCGGCTCAACGCCGGTTGAATAACGACCGTATTTAACGCGGTATTCGTCGTCATCGCTCCAGACAACAGGAGCGGCCACAATACCCAGAATGAAAATCATGCTTGCGACCGATAGTAAATGCTTCATGACTGATCTCCTCGCGATTTCATTGCTGCTTGATAAATTCCAGCAGATTTGCCTTTTCCGATGCAGTGCACTCTCGACCCAGGGTCCATTTACAGTTTCGCTTGAACCACTTTTCTATTTCGCGAGCACTGCTTAGGCGCTCAGGATTTATTGAAGGAGCCATCGGCTCGATACTTTTTCGCGTCTTGACATGGCTACCGGCCTTGCTCAGATCTCTGGTGTGGCAAGAGGCGCAACTGCGCTCGGGAAACCTGTCGTCCCCTTCAAATTTTTCAAACCACAGAAGTTTTCCCTTTTCTGCATCAGGATGATTTGCACCCTTTAATGCATACTCGTTTAGTAATTGGATAACTGCGGGCGAGTCAGCTAGTACAAGACCCGTTGCCAGACAGCCAAATACGATTGTTAGAATACGTAGCGTTTTCATGCCTGCCCCCTGTTATTCGGATTGGATTCGTCTTGACTTGAAACCGGTAATCATGGCGGAAACGAGATTCTCCTTGTGGATCAGGCTTTCCACCATCACACCAGCCACATGAACCAGCACAAGGAGCAATGTAAAATTGGCGAAGAACTCGTGCATCTCTTCAGCGATCTCGCCCCAGATACTGTGAGACGCGCTAAACCAGTGGGCGAGCGGCCCCGCTTGTTCCTCGGCGCCATATACGACCAGTCCGGTAAAGGTCGTGATCAGCAGGCTAATCATCAGCAAAACGACCATGGCACCACCTGCAGGATTGTGGCCAAGATAGCGCCTTGCCTTGAATACAATTGTGTCTTTCAGAAATTGGCTGATCGTTTTTGGTCGGTAGACAAAGTCACTAAAACGCGCATATTTAGTGCCCGCGAAACCCCAGATAAACCGTACGACCAGCAACCCGATGACGATGTATCCTGCCCAGGTGTGTATGGAAAGGAAGTCCTCCTCGCTCAGGTAGGCAATCGTGAAGCTGGCTACCAGCGCCCAGTGGAATATACGCACCACCGGATCCCAGACTTTAACTTTGCCAGTGTCTCTCATGGTGTTTCACTCCTCGGTTAGGTTAGGCAAAAAGGTATCAGCCCAACCTGAAATCAAGCTGAAAAAGACGGGAGAGACAGCGAAAGACAAGACTTCTGAAAATCGAGTCTTGCTAGAACCAGATTAACCAGCGCCGGGCGAACTGGTAGTATCAAAACCGAGACGGAAAGGTATTTAAGTAGAGCGTCCCTCATTGGCCGAAAACGGACCTTTTCTCTCCCGGACCGAACCCAGGCCCATCACCTCATTATAAAACTGCCATAATAGATCTCGTATTCACTCTTAACGCGAAAATCAAATCGGCCATTATGAAGCAAATCAATCAGTATCCTGGGCTATGGTGGTATATCTCTGCCGTACTGGTGCTTTATCTCGGTATTGTGATCGCGGCCCAGAAATTCCCCGACGGGTTCGATTGGCAGTATACCGTCGCCTCTGCCCTCGCCTCTCATCGATACAATCCAGACGGTAACATCTGGTATGCCGGCGGCTTCGGTTTGTCCATGGCATTACACTGGCCCTACATCAGTGCGCTGAAAGAGGGGCTGGATGCGTCGCGCTCCAGTTTAAACAGGTTTGCCCTTTTCAGTATTCGAGTTGGTTTGGCCAGCGGTATATTGATTGGAATTGAGGGTGTTTTTATACGTGACCTCGCCCAATGGGTGACCAAGGGCCACGAAGTACTGGCGATTTTTGCGTTCCTCGGCCTTTACCTTGGCCTGCTAATTTTTCTGGTCCAGGCCATGACGCTTCGAATAATTTACGGGATCCCTGCGCTACTCGTGACGGTCCCGTTGATCGCCATTGGCGTTACCCAGTTTTGGCTATGGATCACACAGCGGGATATCGGCTGGTTGAACATCGAATGGCGTGAAATGGGAATACCGGTGTGGCTCAGCTTTGCATTCTGGCAATGGCTGGCGATTGTGTTTCTCACGATCGGGCTAGGTGCGCTGTCGCTCATAGGCAGGAAAAGAACGGGCAGCCTCTAGAGCACCCGACCAGTTAGAAAAAATGCCCGAATTACCCGAAGTTGAGACCACCCGCCGCGGCATCGCTCCGCTGCTCGAGGGCGAATGTATAAAAACCGCCGTTGTCCGCCAGCCGAAGCTGCGCTGGCCGGTACCCCGGGGTTTGGCCAAAACACTAGCCGGCCTGACAATCCAGTCCGTTTCCCGCCGGGGTAAGTACTTGCTTATCGATACCGGCAAGGGACATTTGATCCTGCACCTGGGCATGTCCGGTAGCCTGCGTGTGATCCGGGCGGACACCCCGGCCAACTCCCATGACCACGTAGATCTCGTGCTGGAAAATGGCCAGTGCCTGCGCCTGCGCGATCCGCGCCGGTTCGGCGCCGTGCTGTGGACTACTACTGACCCGACCGGACACAAGTTGCTGGCCTCGCTGGGTCCGGAGCCGCTGGTAGAAGACGGCGATTTTTCCGGCGAATACCTCTTTGCCCGCTCCCGTGGCCGTTCTCGACAGGTGCGGGATTTCATTATGGATAGCCATATCGTCGTGGGAGTCGGGAATATCTATGCCAATGAAGCGCTGTTCCGCGCCGGCATCGACCCACGCCGGGCCGCAGGGCGCATCAGCCGGGTGCGCTACGACCGGCTGGCCAGCGCCATCCGAGAAATACTGGCCGAGGCGATCGAAGTGGGTGGTACCACCCTGCGGGACTTCTCTGATGCCAGGGGTGACCCGGGATACTTCCAGCAGACGCTGATGGTCTACGGGCGCGACGGCGAAACCTGCAAGGTATGCGGCTCGACCGTTCGTCGGGTTGTTAGCGGCAATCGCTCCGTTTTCTTCTGCGGACGCTGCCAGCGCTGACCCCAGCGACAAAATGATTAAATAAATCCGCAAGTTATGATATATACTTAATCAATATACCGAATTTGCCGGATTGACCGTTGCCTGCTACATAATCTGAGCCATGACAGCACACACAGCCACCAATATCGAAGCCCACATCAAGGAGTACGGCGAATGGCGCCAGCACCTCCATGGTGATGTGGCGGCGTTCCAGAAATGGCTGAAAGAACAGGATCTGAGTGATATCCAGGTCGACCAGTCGCTGTCTCATATTCTCGATACCCTGCGCGACGACAAACTCTACGTTGCCTTCGTCGCGGAGTTCTCGCGCGGGAAATCCGAACTCATCAATGCCATTTTCTTTGGCGGCCTGGGCCGACGCATCCTGCCCTCTGCGGCCGGTCGTACCACCATGTGCCCGACCGAACTGCTGTATGAAAGCAAGACCGAGGCCCAGCTACGCCTGCTGCCAATCGAGACACGCAAGACCGGCACAACCATCGCTGAATACCGTGGCTTTGCCGATGAGTGGAAGACGGTCAAGCTCGACGCCAAGTCGGCAGATCGCATGGCCAAGTCCCTCGAGCACATCGCCGAGACCAAGATCGTGTCACAAGAGGAAGCCCAGGAGCTCGGCTTTCACGTCGCCAGCGATGAACACGAACAGGGCATGCACATCGCCGATGACGGCAAGGTGGAAGTGCCCATGTGGCGCCACGCCATCATCAACTACCCGCACCCGCTGCTGGAGAACGGCCTGGTGATACTAGATACCCCGGGCCTCAATGCCCTGGGTGCGGAGCCGGAACTGACACTCAACATGCTGCCCGGCGCCCACGCCGTGCTGTTTATCCTTGCGGCAGACGCAGGCGTGACCAAATCCGATATCGATGTCTGGCACGACCACATCGGTAGCGAAAAGAGCGGCTCGTCAAAGGGTCGACTGGTGGTGCTGAACAAGATCGACGGCCTGTGGGACGAGCTGCGCGATGACAAGGAAGTACAGAAAGAGATCGATCGCCAGATCAAGGACACCGCCAAGCACCTGAAGATTCCCCTTGGGAATATCTTCCCGGTCTCGGCGCAGAAGGGTCTGTACGGCAAGATCAAGGGCGACAAGAAAGTGCTCGACCGCAGCCGCCTGCTGGAACTGGAAGACGCCCTCGGCAAGGAAGTGGTACCGGCGAAGCGTGACATCGTGCGCAACAATATTCGCGAAGACATGGATGAAATTATCAAGTCCGCACGCACCACCATCATGCAGCGACTAAAAGGCGTGTACGAACACATCAGTGAACTCGCCAGCCTCAATGGCAAGAACAAGGATGTCATTGAGCACATGATGGAGAAGGTCCGGGGCGACAAGGAAGTGTTCGAGAAGAGCCTGCAACGTTTCCAGGCGACTCGCAGTATTTTCTCCCAGCAGACCAACGTGTTGTACGCGCAGCTGAACATCAAGAACCTGGACAAGCTTATTGCCCAAACCAAGCGCGACATGGAAATCAGCATGACCACTGGTGGCCTGCGCACCTGCATGAAGAACTTCTTTGACCAGGCAAGTGGCACTATGGAAGAAGTGGCGAAGCAGGCCAACGAGATCAAGTTGCTGATGGAAGGTGTCTACGCCAAGTTCCAGCAGGAACATGGCCTGAGCAACATCAAGCCATCCAGCTTCTCGGTAACGCGCTACGTGCGTGAGATCAAACGGCTGGAAAAGAAACACGAGCAGTTCATGTCCGGCATCTCGCTGATGATGACCGAGCAGAAAGTGGTTTCGCAGAAATTCTACGATTCGGCCGTAGCCAAGGTACGTGCGATTTACAAGATGGCGAACCGCGATGCCGACAACTGGTTGAAGAACATCATGTCACCCATGGAATCGCAGGTGCGCGAACACCAGATTCAGCTACGCCGTCGTCTTGAGTCGATCAAGCGCATTCACCAGGCCAGCGACACGCTGCAGGACCGGGTGAAAGAACTGGAAGAAACCCGCAAGATCGTCCGCGAGCAGGAAAAGGTATTTAACGATCGCGCTGAGAAATTGCTGGTTCAGCTCAAGGCAGAAGACAAGAGCATCGACACCCGGCAGTTCCAGCTGGAAGATCGCATCGGCTGATCTCGCCTACTGAACGGTCGCCAGGCCCTCGCCCCGGGGATCGCTGGCCGCATCCACCCTGTTCTTCTTTTTGTACCAGACCACCGCCTGCATGTTGCCATAGCTGCGGTTGACGGGTTTTAGCTCGTGCCCGTGATCGGCCAGGTATTTCTCCTCTGCGCGGGTAAAGGCACCTTCCTCGTGCTGTATCACATCGGGCAGGTACTGATGGTGGTAGCGCTTGAGTGCCACCCAGTCACTGGCTTTGCCGCGACCCTCGAGAAACTCCAGGCTGGCAAGCAACACCATCGAGATAATGCGACTGCCACCAGGTGTGCCAATCACTACCACCTCGTCGGTGGTCTCGATAAACGTTGGCGACATACTTGAGAGCGGTCGTTTTCCGGGGGCAATGGCATTGGCGGCATTGCCGACCAGGCCATAGACATTGCCGACACCGGGCTTGATGGAGAAGTCGTCCATTTCATTATTGAGCACGACGCCGGTGCCCGCCGGCATAAAGGCGGAACCAAAGGGATAGTTGACACTCAGTGTCGCGGCCACCCGATTGCCGTCGCGATCCAGAATTGAGAAGTGCGTGGTATCGGTTCCGAGCCGGCGTGGGTCAACATCGGGCAGCGCCTTACTCGGCGTCGCACGCCTGGTGATATCCTTGCGCAACTGTTGTGCGTAGCGCTTGTCAGTCAGGGCATCGACATCGACCTTGATGAAATCACTGTCGCCCAGATAACGCGCACGATCGCGGTAGCCACGACGCATGGCCTCGATGATGTAGTGTTTGCGCAGACCCGCGTCTGCCTGCCGGAGTGGCAACCCTTCCAGGATACCAAGACTCTGACTCAAAACGATTCCGCCGGACGACGGCGGCGGCGCCGAAATAATACGCGCGCCATGGTAACGGGCAACGATCGGCTTGCGTTCGACGACCTGGTATTGCCGCAGGTCCTTTTTACTCCAGATACCACCGGCCTTGCGCACGTCGCGAACCAGCTTTCGTGCGGTATCGCCTTTATAGAAACCATCGCGGCCCTTTTCGGCAATGCGTTCCAGCGTGCGTGCCAGGTCCGGTTGCTTTAGCTGAAAGCCGGCTTCCGGTACGAAGCCCTGGTCCAGAAACGCAGCGGCCGCGGCCGGGGATGCAGAAAGTGATTCAAGGCGAAACTCGGCCAGCTGGCGGTAGCGCTCGTAGATAGGAAAACCGTCGCGGGCGAGTCGGATGGCGGGGGCGAGATTCTGGGCAAGGGTCAGTCGGCCGTACTTGCGGGTAATGTGATCCAGCGCGGCAGGGACACCGGGAATGCCGGCCGCCAGGGCACCGTTCAATGACAGACCGGGCACCGGCACGCCGTTTTGATCCAGGTACATATCGGGCCGCGCCTTCAGCGGTGCCTGCTCACGACCGTCGATCATCACCTGCAGTTGATCCTGCTGGCGATGCAGCAGCCAGAAACCGCCTCCACCCAGCCCGGATCCCATGGGCTCCACCACGGCCAGCACGGCGCTGACAGCAACCGCCGCATCAAAGGCGTTGCCACCTCTGGCCAGTACTTCCATTCCGGCGTTTGTCGCCAGTGGATGCGCGCTGGCAATTGCGGCAGCCGGCGGTTGAAGATTGCTCGCCTGCGCCAGCGGCAGCCAGAAGACCGCAACCAGTGACAGGCGGAAGAACAAATGGATAAATCGTTGTGTCGTTTTTGCGTGGATAGCGACTAGCCCGCGGCGATGATCTTTTCGTATCTGGCCATGAGTACGTCTTTCGACTCCTCGGCGCCGGTGATGATGCAATCTACCGGGCAGACTTCAACGCACTGCGAAGTTTCAAAATGACCGACGCATTCGGTACAGAGGTCCGGGTTGATCTCGTAAATCTCGTCGCCCTGATAAATTGCGTTATTCGGGCACTCCGGTTCACAGACATCGCAATTGATGCACTCGTCGGTAATGGTTAAGGACATGGAATTACCTTACTAAAATACTCGGGATTACAGGAATCTTAGCGGAATTTCTCCGCCAATGCAGCTTCGACGCGCGGCTCGACAAAGTCACCCACCTTGCCACCCAGTGCGGCAATCTCCTTGACCAGGGTCGAGGAAATCAGCATTACGTGGTCGGCCGGGGTCATGAACACGGTTTCGATATCCGGAGCCAGGTGGCGATTCATTCCCGCCATCTGGAATTCGTACTCGAAATCGGACACCGCGCGAAGGCCGCGGAGTATAACGCCGGCCCCCTGCTCGCGCACACAATCCACCAGCAGGGTGTCGAAACCGATCACGGTTACCGCATCGTCGCCGGCCAGAATTTCCCGCGCCAGGGCGACACGCTCATCGAGGCTGAACAGCGGCGCCTTTTTCGGGTGCGCAGCGACCGCGACCACCACCCGGTCAAACAGCTTGCTGGCGCGACGCACAAGATCGGTGTGGCCATTGGTAATGGGATCAAATGTTCCGGGATAGAGTGCGATCGTCATGGTTGTGCCTTGTGAGGCTCCGGGTCAGTTTAATCGGGCGCCGAGGCCAGATGATACCCCACCTGACCGGCAATTTTACTCCGCTCAAGGTGCCACCCATCGGGCAGGGCCGGCTGACCGCGTTCGGAGGGTGCCTCGATATAGACCCAACCGCCGGGCTTGATCCAGCCACGCTGGTGGATTACCTCGAGACAGGTGTCGATCAGGTCACTGCGCCGAAACGGCGGGTCGACGAAAATAATATCAAACGGCTCGACCGGTCCCTGCAGGTAGTGCTCGGCATCGGTCTCGATCAGCGCGGCCGCACTGGCACCGAGTTTCTCGATGTTTTGTCGCAGCTTCTGCGCCACGGCATGCACCATTTCAACCATCACCACCCGCTCGGCGCCACGCGACAACGACTCCAGGCAAAGTGCACCGGTTCCGGCAAACAGGTCCAGGCAGTGCGCGCCGGCGATACGTGTCTGTAACCAGTTGAACAGGGTTTCGCGAACCCGATCCGGGGTGGGTCGCAGGCCCTCGCTTTCGATCACCTGCAGCTGACGACCACGCCAGTCACCACCAATAATGCGCAGGCGCTGCGGGTAGCCTGCACCCGTGGGTTTACCCTTTGCCACCAACGACTACCGTCACCATGCGGTTGGGATCGATGCGACGTTTGAACGCATCCTTCACTTGCTCCAGCGTCACTGCCTCGATCTTTTGGTTGAAGTCGTCGAGATAGGTTAATGGCAGTTGGTAGAAGCCGAGTACCGCGAGGTAGCCCGCGATCTTGCCACTGCTATCAAGGCGCAAGGCAAAGCCGCCGGTAATATGTTTTTTCGCTGCCTCCAGCTCGGCCTCGCTTGGGCCCTTGTCGATATAGGTCGTCAAGGTATCGCGCATGACCTTCAACGCCTGGTCACGCTGGTTGTTGCGGGTCTGCAGGCCCATGACGAACGGACCCTTGTCGCGCAGCGGATAAAAGTAACTGTAGACACTGTAAGACAGGCCACGCTTCTCGCGGATCTCTTGCGATAACCTCGATACCAGGCCACCGCCACCAAGGATGTAGTTGCCGACATACAGCGGGAAGTAGTCCGGATCACTGCGGCGCATGCCCGGCATGCCCATCAGGATGTGAGTCTGCGTTGACGGAAAGACGATGCGCCGTGTCTCTGCCTGGGCAAGATCGCGCACCGGCGGCAACGGTGCAGCACGCGAACCGGCCGGCAGGCTGCCCACCAGCTTGCGCGCGATTCGCTTGGCCCGGGACTTGCTCACGTCACCAACGATGACGACGATGGCATTGGCACCAACATAGTATTGCTGGTGGAACCGCACCAGGTCATCGCGGGTGATCGCCTTTGCACTCTTTTTGTCGCCGTTACTGGGTCGGCCATAGGGATGGGCGCCGAACACCAGCTTGTTGAATGTCTTGTCGGCCTTGTCATCCGGCTCTTGTTCGGCACGCTCAAGCCCGACCAGCAATCGCTGGCGCTCGCGCTCCAGGCTCGCTTGCGGAAACGCGGGCCGGGTTACCAGTTGCGTCAGGATATCCAGCGCCGGGGCCAGTTTTTCCTTGTCCGACAGACTGCGAATCCCGACACTGGCCATGTCCAGATCGACACTGGTACTCAGTTCCGCGCCCAGCCCTTCCAGGCGCGCGGCGATCTCATCGGCACCCAGCTCGGTGGTGCCTTCGTCCAACAGATGGTTGGCGAACATCGACTGACCTTCGAGCCCGTTTTGATCGCGGCTGCTGCCGGCATCGAACACCATCGAGACGCGCACCATCGGCAATTCATGACTTTCGACAAAATAGACGCGGGCACCATTTTTCAGGGTCCAGTGCTGTATATCCGGTGATGCCCAGACGCTCGAGCTGGCCAGTAAAACGATCAATAGAAATAAACGTTTAATGCCCATGGCCACCTCCACTCGTACTCGGGCGCGGGCGTTGTTTTTTGCCGAACGGTTGCGGTTCAAGTACCGCCACGGTGAGATTGGACTCGACCAGGTATTTTTCCGCGACCGTGCGCACCTGCTTGGCGGTAACTGCATTAATGCGATCAACGTAATCATCCACATAGTGGCGACTGAGGCCCGAGGTTTCGAGCATGCCGATCTCCATTGCCTGGTAAAAAACCGAGTCGCGTTGATAGACATCGCTCGCGGTCACCTGCGCCTTCACGCGCTCCAGCTCATCCGCGCCAATGGGTTCCTTCTTGATGCGTTCGATCTGCGCAAGCAACGCTTGTTCCAGCTCGGCAACGGTGTGGCCATTTGCCGGCGTACCGTTTAGCAGGAACATGGACGGCGCACGTGACACGGCGTCGTAGCCGGCACCGGCGCTACTGGCGATGCGTTGCTTGCGTACCAGGTCGGCAGAAAAGCGTGCGCTCTTGCCGCCGTCAAGAATGCCGGCGAGCACTTCCAGCGCGTACGGTTCCCATTTCGGTTGTGCCTGACCGAGCACCGGTGCGTGGTAACCAAGCATGATCGAGGGCACCGTAGCCGGCTCCTTTACCACCACCCGGCGGGTCTCGGTTTGCGGCGGCTCCGCCGGCAGAACACTGGGTTTGATCTCCTGCCGTGGAATCGGACCAAAGTGTTTCTTGGCCAGCGCCACGACCTCTTTCGGTTCGACATCACCGACGACTACCAGGGTGGCATTGTTGGGCGCGTACCAGCGCCGATACCATTTGGCGACATCATCAATGGTCAGCCCCTGCAGATCTTCCATCCAGCCGATGATCGGGTTGCCATACGGATGCACGCGGTAGGCCGTGCTGCTGAACTGTTCAAACAGCTTGCCCTCCGGCTTGTCTTCGGTGCGAAGGCGCCGTTCTTCCATCACCACCTGGATTTCCTTTTTGAACTCCTTTTGGTCTAGCGTCAGGTTGCGCATGCGATCGGCCTCGAGCTCAAAAGCGATCGGCAGGCGGGATTTCTCCAGTGTCTGGAAATAGGCGGTGAAATCACGGCTGGTGAACGCATTCTCGCGGCCGCCATTTTCGGCGATGATGCGCGAGAATTCGCCTGAGGGGTGTTTTTCCGTGCCCTTGAACATCATGTGCTCCAGTACGTGGGAAACACCAGTGATGCCCTTTGGCTCGTCGATACCACCGATTTTGTACCAGATCTGCGAGACCACCACCGGCGAACGATGGTCTTCCTGCACAATGACCTTGAGGCCATTGCCTAGGGTGGTTTCGTGGGTTTTACTGCAGGCACTTACAAGTGAAACAAGGGCCAGTAGGCCTAGAATAATCCGTAATCGATGCATTTCCTTAATCCGTCACAACAACAATGTTAGGATACCGCACGTAGCGTTAACCTGTCATAAGAATGTCTGCCAATACTCCCGATACACCGAGTCTGCTGAGCGAAAAACTCGGCAAGTCCCGCCAGAGCCTGGGTCGCGGCCTGGGCGACCTGCTTTTGGGTGATCGCAAGATCGATGACGACCTGCTTGAAGAGATCGAAACTGTACTATTAAGTTCCGACGTCGGCATGGAAGCCACACAAACTCTGTTGGATGAAATCACCGATCGCGCCCGACGCAAGGAGCTGAATGACGCGCGCGCGGTCTACCGGCATTTGCGCCAGGCGATGCTAGACATCCTGAAGGCGCACGAGCAACCGCTCGTGATCCCCGATTCGCCGACGCCATTCGTGATCATGGCGGTGGGCGTCAACGGTGTCGGCAAGACCACCACCTGCGGCAAGCTGGCCCAGCGACTCACGGAAAACGGGCACAAGGTCATGCTCGCTGCTGCCGACACCTTCCGCGCGGCGGCCGTAGAACAGTTGCAGACCTGGGGCCAGCGGCTCGACATCCCGGTGATTGCCCAGGAAACCGGCGCCGATGCAGCCGCGGTTACCCACGACGCCGTGGAGGCTGCCCGCGCACGCGCGGTGGACGTGCTGATCGTTGACACCGCCGGTCGCCAGCACACCCAGACCGGGCTAATGGACGAACTGAAGAAGGTCCGGCGCGTGATCGCCAAGCTCGATCCGGACGCACCGCACGAGGTGATCCTGGTACTTGATGCCGGCACCGGGCAAAACGCGATCTCTCAACTCAAGCATTTTAATGAAGCGGTTAACGTCACCGGGCTGGTGCTGACAAAACTCGATGGCACCGCCAGGGGCGGCAACCTGATCGCCATTGCCGGCAAGGGCAACCAGCCGGTGCGCTACATCGGCGTTGGCGAGAAGGCGGAAGACCTGCGTGACTTCCGTGCAGAGGAATTCGTCGATGCACTGCTACCCGCCGACAGCGGCAGCCGGGAGTAGCTCATGATTCGCTTCGACCGGGTCTCCAAACGCTATGAAAGCGGTCACGATGCGCTGACCCAGGTGAGCTTCGACATCGCCGACGAGGAGATGGTCTTTCTCACCGGCCATTCCGGCGCCGGTAAATCGACGCTACTGAAACTGATCGCCCTGATCGAACGCCCGACCCGTGGCAGTATCCTGGTCAATGATCGCAATACCGCCAAGATCGGGCGCTTTCGCGTGCCCTTTTACCGGCGCGAGATCGGTATCGTGTTCCAGAACAACCGGCTGCTGATGGACCGCACCGTGTTCGACAATGTGGCGCTGCCGCTGGTTGTCTCCGGTTGTCAGCACCGCGAACTTGGGCGCCGTGTACGCGCCGCCCTGGATAAGGTCGGCCTGCTGAAGAAAGAGCGGGACTACCCGATCACCCTTTCCGGCGGTGAACAGCAGCGTGTGGGCATTGCCCGTGCTGTGGTCAACAAGCCGCCGCTGCTGGTCGCGGATGAACCGACCGGTAATCTCGATGATGCCCTGTCCACCGAGATCATGGATCTGCTGGCCGATTTCAATCACCACGGCGTTACCGTACTGATCGCGACCCATGACCTGCGCCAGGTAAAACGTCTCGGTCACCGGGTGCTGGAGCTGCACAACGGCCAGCTGGATTACGATGGGGTACCGGCGGCATGAGTAGAGATCAGGCCGATGCATAACTATTTACTCCGCCATGCGCAGGTATTCTTCTACAGCCTCGGACAGCTGGCGCGCACACCGTTTGCCAGCCTGATGACCGTCGCGGTGATCGGCGTGGCGCTGGCGTTGCCAACCGGGCTCTATGTGCTGATCGACAATATGCAGCGGGTCAGCGGTGGCGTAGACAGCAGTGCACGGATCTCCGTATTCCTGAAAAAGACCGTGGATGATGCGCGGGCCGAACACTGGACCGGGCGGGTTCGGAAGATTCCCGGGGTGGCAAGGGCCGAGTACGTCCCACCGAAGGAGGCACTGGCGGAATTCAAGCGGCTGTCCGGCTTCGGCAGCGCCATCGATACCCTCGACAATCCCCTGCCCGGGGTGGTGCTGGTCACGCCAGCGCTGACGAAAACCGATACCGAATCGCTCACTGCCCTGGTCGAACGCCTGAAAAAATCGTCTGAAGTCGAACTGGTGCAGCTGGATTTCGAGTGGGTGCAGAGGCTGAATGCGCTGCTCGAGATCACCCGGCGCGCGGCCACCTTGCTGGCTGTGGTGTTGGCCGCGTCAGTGCTGCTTATTATTGGTAACACCATCCGCCTGGCGGTCTACAACCGCCGCGACGAGATCGAGGTGATCAAGCTGATTGGCGGTACCGGCGCCTTCATTCGCCGCCCATTCCTCTACTCCGGGGCCCTGCAGGGCCTTTTTGGGGCGCTCGCAGCCTGGTTGCTGATCCAGTTGTCGCTGTCGGTGGTGGCCGGCCCGGTGGCCGATCTGGCCCTGCTTTATGGCAGCGATTTCCGGGTAAAGGGCCTGGATTTGCGTGGCAGCAGCTCCTTGCTGGTCGCCGGCGCCCTTTTGGGTTGGCTCGGTTCCCGGGTGGCGGTGGGCCGCCATTTGGCCGAAATCGAGCCCAGCTAGCCAAAAAAGGTAAAAAAACGTAAAGATTGCCCGAAATCAACGTTTCTTGGGGTTTTTCAGCTATTATTGCCCGACGCAACCAGTAGGATATTAGTTGGAACTTATACTAGAATTGGCACTCATATAGGACGAGTGCTAATATAAGTTATCGCTAATATAGCGGGAGGAGTTTAGACATGAGCACCAATTTTCCTATAGCCATAAGCGTTCAGTCCGAAGGCGGTCTGGCCAACTACATCCAGATGGTCAACAGCCTGCCGATGCTAAGCGCCGAAGAAGAGCGTGATCTGGCCACGCGTTACCGCGAACAGGATGACCTGGACGCGGCCCGTCAGCTGGTGATGTCACACCTGCGCTACGTGGTGCGCGTCGCTCGCGGCCTGAAGGGCTACGGCCTGCCGGAAGCCGACCTGATCCAGGAAGGCAACATCGGCCTGATGAAGGCAGTGAAGTCCTTTGACCCCAGCCGCAATGTGCGCCTGGTTTCGTTCGCCGTGCACTGGATCCGCGCCGAGATTTACGACTACATCCTGCGCAACTGGCGCATCGTCAAGGTGGCTACCACCAAGGCCCAGCGCAAACTGTTCTTCAATCTGCGCAAGGCCCGTTCCCGTCTTGGCTGGCTGACCACGGAAGAAGGTGACAAGCTGGCGGAAGACCTGAACGTCAAGCGTGAGACGGTTAACGAGATGGAACTGCGCATGACCGGCACCGACATCGGCTTCGACATGGACAACGACAGCGATGACGACACCGCCTACATCGCACCGGCAGGTTACCTGCAGGACATGCGCTATAACCCGGAGTCGCTGGCCTCGCTCGCCGACCAGGAAAGCAGCCGTGAGCAGCAGTTGCAGGATGCGCTGGCCTCACTGGATGAACGCAGTCGCGATATCGTCATGCGCCGCTGGCTGGACGAAGACAATAAGCCGACCCTGCACGACCTTGCGGAAGAGTATGGAGTATCGGCTGAGCGAATTCGCCAGATCGAGAAGAAGGCACTTGGCACCATGAAAAACGTGCTGGCCGCCTGATCCACCAGCGTACGCGCTGACCAAACAAAAGGCCCCTTTCGAGGGGCCTTTTTCGTTTTAGCGCGCGATAGTTGAGCCTGATCAAGACGGTGTGGCACGGAATCTTCTAGACTTTAGTTATTCATTCCAATTTATCGTTCAACCCATGTTCAAGTTTTCCAGCATCGTTTCCGATTCAACCTCTCCCGGCGACAGGCCGTTTCGTTATCTGAGCCACCATCTGCTCGGCCTGGTGCAGAGCCACCTGTGGTTCAGGGTGCTTATCGGCATGGTGCTGGGAATTACCGTCGGCATTACCCTCGGCCCGACGGTTGGATTGGTATCACCAGAGACCGCTGGCAACATCACCAACTGGCTGGCGCTGCCCGGACAACTCTTTCTAGTATTGATCCAGATGATCGTGATTCCACTGATCCTCGCCTCGGTGGTACGCGGCCTGGGTGCAGCAGAAAACACGCAGCAATTGCGTCGTGCTGGCGTAAGGGTGGCGTTTTACTTTGTGATGACTACCACGGTCGCAATCACGATCGGTCTGACCGTCGCAAATATCATTGAGCCTGGTCGCTTCATTGATCAGGCGCTGGTCCAGCAAACTCTCGGCTCCAGCACCCACGTCATCGTGGCCGATTCCACGCCCCCGGCAACACCCGAGCTTAACGATATACCGAAGCATGTTCTGAACCTGTTGCCGTCCAACCCGCTGAATTCCATGGTAGAGGGACAGATGCTGCAGATTGTCCTGTTCGCCATCATCATGGGTGTTGCGCTGGTAATGATGCCGGCCGAACAGGCCAAACCGCTGACAGACCTGATGGCATCATTGCAGCAGGTCAGTATGACCATCGTCGGCTGGGCCATGCGCCTGGCACCATTTGCCGTATTCGGTCTGATGACACAACTCACCGCCAAAATCGGACTGTCCTCCCTGACGGGTATGGCAATTTACGTCGGCACCGTGATGCTCGGCCTCGGTCTCCTGCTTTGCTTCTATCTGCTGCTGATACTGGTCTTCGTTGGAGTTCGCCCGCTGAAATTTCTTGTTTCCGTACGCGAGCTGTTGCTGCTTGCCTTTTCGACCTCGAGCTCGGCAGCCGTGATCCCGATGTCGATTCGGACGGCAGAAGACCGTTTCGGAGTCCGCCCCTCCATTTCACAGTTTATTGTGCCGCTGGGTGCGACCGTGAACATGGACGGCACTGCACTGTATCAGGGTGTGGCCGCGATGTTCCTGGCACAGGTTTTCGGTATCGATATTGGCCTGGGCGGCATGCTGCTAATCGTAGTCACCACCGTCGGTGCTTCCATTGGCGCGCCATCGGCCCCCGGTGTCGGCATCGTGATTTTGTCGCTGGTGCTGACCTCGGTCGGCATTCCCCCTGTCGGCATCGCCCTCATTATTGGCGTGGACCGCATACTCGACATGTCCCGCACCGCGATCAATGTCTGCGGCGACATAGTTGCCACGTCCATCATTAACCGCTGGGTTGATGACGGCGCGGGGGAGAAACCTGACGCTCATGAGTCGGGGCCCGCTATGGCGCCGGCACAGGCGGAACGGGAATGAATCGGGCTTGGTTAAACCCGGGTTGTACGCAGTGCTATACGTGTAAGCACCGGCCCGACAATTTCAAAAAAGATGGTTGAACTGATAACGACGGCCAGTAGCGTCTGGCGATAGTGCGGGAACTGATTCGCCGCAACCAGCGCCATACCGATGGCGGCGCCCGCCTGGGGCAACATCGCCAGACCGATCCAGTTCCGCGTAACCTTGTCGGCGCCCGAGGCAACACTTCCGATCCAGGCGCCAAGATATTTTCCGACGATGCGTGCAGCAATATAAATCATGCCAATAGCACCAATCTGCTTCATTGCAGCAAACTCCAGCGACGCTCCGGCCAGGATAAAAAATACCGCCAGCAACGGCCACTCGACACCCTCGATCTCGTGAAACGGGTATTCATGGTGCCTGGCGAAGTTCGCGATAATTGCCCCCATCACTATGGCGGCGATTAGGAACGAGACCTCAAGCCAGATTGCGATTCCACCGCAGACAAACACGATCCCGAGCGCCTCGGTCAGCATCGGCTGTCCGGGTTTGATCCGGCCGGTGAGATAGGCTGCCGGGAAACCAATTCCCGCACCAAGCACTATGGCGCCGCCAATTTCTTTCATCGCGACCAGCATCGGACTCGCGCCACTTCCGGCGCCATCCATAGAGATCACCACAGCAATCCCGATACTGAAAAGCATCAGTCCCCAGACATCGTCCAGCGCAACGATTGCCATCAGTACGTTGCCAAACCTGCCTGACTTTCCGGATTCAATAACGAGATCCACAGTCGCGGCCGGCGCAGTCGCCGCAGCGATACAGGCAAGCAGAATGGCGGGCTGGGCGGGCACACCGGCTAGCAAAAGTATCGACATTACCACCAGCGTTGTGCCGACTGCCGCGGTAATGGAGATCCACAGAATTTGACTTCCTTCCCTGCGCAGATTCTCTGCCGTCAGTTTTCCCCCGAGCAAAAAGCCGATCATCAACAACGCCATATTTGCGATCAGCTCGAAGCGACTGCTAAAGAACACGGGGATCAGATCGAGAACCTCGTTGCCGATCAAAATGCCGAATAACAGCAGGAGGGTAACGCGGGGTAGAAAAGTCCGGCGTCCAATTGCGTCAGTCAACAGCCCGAGTAAAAGGATGGCGCCCAGCGTAAACAGAAACTGCGGTATCGTCAGGGCTTCCATTGTTACGCTATCCTGATTGATGCTGCCTGATCTGCACCACCACCAGGGGTGACAGCAGGGCTGTTAGCAATACCAGTACCCACAACTGTCCTGCGCAGACGTCATAACTTTTCAGCAACGCACTGACGGGCTTTCCCTGTAATACCAGTATCATCCATGTCTCGAACACCAGGGTCATCGCCAACCACATCACGCCGATTTTCAGGGCTACGATGCTATTGGCTATCGGCCATCGTTTGCCAACCAACCAGGTATAGAACAGAAAAGCACTACATCCGATCACGGTAGAAAGCTGATGAGCACCAAGCTCACTCATCGCCGGACCATACACCAGGTCGCGCAACGCACCGTTGGCGACAGCGATACAAAGCAGGCCAAACCACAAGGCGGTATAGACGAGATAAATTCGGCTCACATCGACTCCAGCGCCACACCGAGCTCCAGCAATTTGTTGACGGTGTTCCAGTTGCGTGTGGTTGCTACCTGCTTAAGTTTTTTTTCAAAAAAAGTGTTCGACAGGCGGGTCTTGCCATAACCACCTGGACAATAAACGAACACCTCCATACCCGCGACCCGGAACGTATCGTCACCACTTTCAATCTCTGCTGCCGCCTCGGCCAGACCGGGCTCCGGCGAGTTAAGCAGGAATGTCACGTATAGCCTGGACCGATCGACTGACCGGTTTTCGAGATACGGATTATTTTTCACTATTTTTTCCAGGTCGCCTGGCGTGCGTACCAGCACTGTTACCGGGTAACCGAAGTTTTTCCTGATTGCGTCTTCGATGCCCCGGCTGATACTGCTTTCCTTGGCGGCCCGGCTCCTGAGCAGTACGTTGCCACTCTGAATATAGGTCTTCACGTCCTGGTGCCCGACCGATTCGTACAACGCCTTGAGTTCGGCCATCCTGATTTTCTTCTGGCCGCTGACATTGATGCCGCGAAGAAGTGTGATATAGGTTTTCAGTGCAGCCATGGAATCGGGTTGTTAGTGAATGCGCCACTTCTCGATCAGGTGATAGCGAAGTTCGCCGTCACGAGGTCTGATCCAGCTATCACCCTTTGCCTTGCCTGAATTCCATTGCCACTTCCTGCCGGAATGGTTCAACCCGATTGCATGCACCGTTGCACCATCGGCATCGATCTGGATTCGTAGAAACGACTTGTGTTCTTTATCGGCCACTGCTGAAAATGCCTCGGTGCGATGAAACCCGAACAGCAAATTGCTCAGTATCAGATAAAGCCCGAACACCACGCCACCAATCAGGGCACCACTCAAACCAATCGCCAGACTGAAGTAAAAAGCCGATCCCCATTCGGGTGGATCCGGTGGAATCGTAATCCAGCTCTCGGTGGCAAAATACCAGAGCGAACCCAGGAGCACGACCAGATGCAATACGCTGTGTACCAGGCCGCCGAGCCACTTGCGAACCGGCTTGCGATCCGGGCAGCTCTTCCAGTCTGGCTGCGCGAACATGGCGCCGCTCACGACCAGTAATAGCAGAAACGCAACAGCGAGCAGGCTGGTAAAAGTGGACTTGATAAAGATCGGCGGAATTTTTTCAATATTCTCGATAGCGAACGGGATGGCGGACAATTCCGGCAGTAGCAGGGTTCGATTGAGCACCCAGGCATACACCAGATAAAAACCGCCGAGCACTGCCGCGAACAACGGATGCCGCAACGGCATAAACAGGTTGCGCCAAAGCATTGCCCTCGAGTCGCTGGCGCTGGGCAGATACTCCCGGGTAGCGTCGTAGATCTCTTCACCGTCTCCCAGGCTCAACTCGTCGGGCAGATGATGTGTGCCATGGGTAAATGCACCACCTCCGCCACAGGTGACCTTGTGTCGCACCTTCGCCGCATCCGCTGCGCGTTCGGCGTAGTGTGCGTAATGATGCAGATCGCCGGAAACGGTTAGCGCCAGATGACCACCATGCCGATTTATGATCTTGTTTTCGACGAAGGCGAGATTCCGATGCAGGGTAGCATCGCCGTTGTTGGCAAATATCCAGCTGGGTTCGGCTACACAAAGGATCACCCGATCACCGGGCTGCATATGCGTCTCTGCCGTTTCGTTGAAATATCGTGTCTGCGCGTGATCGATATAGGCATCAAGTTGTGAATCGACGCCCCACAACCACCACCGATGTGGTAACTGTATTGCCCAGTAACTGCGTGTTTGCCTCGTTCTCCAGCCGGCAAACCAGCGCTGCTGGCCAAAATAGCGCATAAAACTGGCCAAGCCATCGTACCAGTCATGATTACCCGGGATGGCAAATACCGTCGGTGCAGTGCTCTCGTCGGAACAGGGTAACGCTGCCTGGTAGGGCCGGGCCAGACGGTTTTTGTACTCATCGCTCGATGCGTAGGGATATACCTGGTCCCCGCCCATCACCAGAATCTCGCCTCGAGCAAGCGGCGTCGTACCATCGTCGACAGTCAGCTCGGGCTGCGCCAGACTCCATGCCACCGAATAGGTCGAATCCCAGCCGTCACCCAGGTCTGCGACATAATCCACCGTGATTCGGTCCTGCTCGCTCCATTCCGTGACAAACGGTTTGGCATCATTGACCGCGGCAAGCAGCGTGCGCTTGTCGGAGTACGTCCCAAACAATGTCGATGTCACCTGCCGCAGTGCAGTGCGTATCAATAGCACTGGCGAAAACCAGTCGGCCATGGCTATGCCGGTATATTTATTGATGTCGGCGTTTTCGGGCGGCGGCGGGTATTCGTCAATGCTACTATCGGAATTCTTGTTCTTCGACACTGCACTCTTCCTGTTTTCTTTCGTCACAATTTAACGGGCTTGGTGTCACGCTGGCAAGTCGGATTAACGGAAACTAACCGGCTTTTTCTGGACTAAACTTAGCTATGGATAGCGGCTACGCTGTCAAGGATCGATGGTAAGGGATGCGATGAGATTAGCGATAATAAAAACGCTTAAATTCCAGGTTGCCTTGGCCCTGGGAATCCAGTTTCTGTTACTGGCTGGTGTGATAGGCGCGACCATCTACCAGCTGGATCTACGAAAACATGATTATGTAATCCTGAATCTTGCCGGCCAGCTGCGTGTTATCAGTCAGGTGATAGTCAACCAGAGCCAGAACTACGTTGGCCAGGCGCCTCGCGACTACCCGTCCTATCACCGTGATTTAAAGCTTTACCGCAGTAATCTTGACATGCTGCTTGCTGACTACGAGGAAATCATCGCCTCGTTCAAGGTGCGCAAGCTCTCGCCTAAACTGACCGGCAGGGATGCACCGCTGGTTTGTACCTGGGACCGACAATCACTCAATCAACTCGATCTCACCGCCATCGTCTGGGAGGATTTTCGCCATGGGCTCGAGCGCGCACAGGGGCCAGATCGGGCGAAACCTCGCCTGGAATACGGAGCGCAATATATTTTCGAGCAAAAAGACAAGCTAATGCAGGCCTCCACCGACCTCGCCAATTCGTTCCAGAAAATGATGGAAAGCAAACTGGCCTCCATCGAAATGCTGAACCAGTTAGCGATTGTCCTGTCGGTACTGATCGCGGGGACACTGGGGCTGCTGCTTCACTACAAGGCGTTTCGACCACTGGACAGAACCGTCGAAGGTTTTGCCCGGGTGTCACGTGGTGATCTTTCCTACCAGATTCCGGTCAGCGCGGACAATGAAGTCGGTTACATGACAGACATGTTCAATCGCCTGACCCAGCGACTGGCTGCCCTGTTCCACCTGACAGACCGGATCAACCAGGGCACCAACCTCGACGAGACCCTGCGTTTTGTTTATGAAGAATTTCGCAGCTTCCTGCCAATCGACTGGGCCGGCCTGTTGCGCATGTCGCCCGAAAAGGATCACTTCCTGCTTGAACGGGTTTACACCTCCCTTGCCAGCTCGCCGCACGAAGGCGACCGGGTTGCGGCAACCGATCCCATGCTTAAGGACGTGTTCGCGACACGGGAACCCAGCGTGGTCCACCTGACCGAAACAGAACAGGATAATTCCCAACCGTTGCGCGATCGACTTGCCGGCGCCGGCATCGCCTCGATTATAGCGATTCCGCTTGCTTCCAGCGGTATTCAGGACACCGTGCTGTTGTTCGCGGCACAGGAACAGAATGTGTATCAGGACGAACACCTGGAGTTATTGAAGAATATCGGCGGTCAACTTGGTCGAAGCTTCGACAAGACTTACGGAATGGAGGGCCTGGTCATTTCGGCAGTTGAAGGGCTGGCCAAGCTCGCCGAGAGTCGAGACCCGGAAACCGGAGATCATTTGTTCCGGATGAGCATGTATTCGGCGATCCTGGCAGAACAGCTCGGCCACGGTAGTCCGTATGCAGAGCTCATCACCCCTGCCTACGTTCGCGATGTGTTTCGCTTCGCGCCGATGCACGATATCGGCAAGGTTGGCATCGAGGATCACATCCTGCTGAAGCCGGGGTCACTGAATGAAACCGAGCGTCGGCGCATGGAGGAACACCCGCTAATCGGTGCACAGGTTTTACGTCGCTGCGAGGATCAGGTCAATGCGGTGGGATACAGCATCTTCCAGGTAGGCATTGAAATTGCCGAAGGACACCATGAGCGCTTTGATGGTAGCGGCTATCCTCATGGTCGCTGTGGCGACGAAATTCCGCTCTCGGCCCGCATTGTCGCCGTCGCCGATGTATTCGACGCCCTCACCTCCAAGCGCCCCTACAAGGAGGCCTGGACGATAGAGCAGGCATTAACGGTGATGCGGGAACAATCGGGTAAACACTTTGACCCGTCTATTGTCAAAGCCCTGAACGATGCACTTCCGCGAATGCTCGAGGTCTACGAGCAGAATAAACACACTTGATCTAGAGCAACGCGGATTGCAAGGACTCGACAATGATTACCCGGTAGTGATCAATCAAAAGCAGACCAAACAGTATTGACAGGTACTGGATCGAATAGACAAACGTCCTCTTTGCTAGTGGTTCACTGTAGTTGCGGTATAGTTTCCACGCGTAATAAAGAAAACCTGTATTAAGTATCACGGCACCGGAAAGGTAGATCCAGCCGCTCATGTGCGTGGCGAACGGCAACATCGTTACCGCAGCCAGCATGATCGTATACAGAAGGATGTGCAGGCGGGTGAACTGGTTGCCATGAGTAACAGGCAGCATCGGCAACCCGACCTTGGCATATTCCTCATGGCGATATAATGCCAGCGCCCAGAAATGCGGTGGCGTCCAGACAAAAATAATCAGGAATAAAAGCAGGGCATGCGGATCGACCGTGCCGGTGACCGCCGCCCAGCCCAGCACCGGCGGCGCGGCACCGGCAGCTCCACCAATAACGATATTCTGGGGCGTAGCGCGCTTGAGGTAGACCGTGTAAATCACCGAGTAACCAATCAGTGACAAAAAGGTCAGCACTGCAGTCAACCAGTTTACGGCGACCGCCAGCACGACCATGGCAAGGACGCCGATAATCGTTGAATAGATGACCGCCTGCCTTGTCGTGAGCTGCCCGGTCGGCAACGGTCGTGCACGCGTGCGCGCCATGTCGGCGTCGGCACGTTGATCCAGTATCTGGTTAAACCCGGCAGCCGATGCCGCCGCCAAGCCGATGCCGATGATGCCAAAAATCAGCGCATCCAGTGGCACGAAACCCGGTGTTGCCATGAACATGCCGACCACCGCGGTGAATACAATCAGGAACACCACGCGCGGCTTGCCCAATTCATAGTACTCGTGGGCTACCGCCAGAAAACCGCGTGAATCGCGGGTGGCTTTTAGCAGGTCATCTTGAGTCTTCATCTTAATCGATCCCGAACAGTTGCCGGAGTATACCGGAGTTCTCTAGCCAATTCGCGAGACGCGCAATAGTCGACCGAGGTCTTTACGAATCCCGCCGGCATCGGCATCTGCGCCGTAAACCATCATGAAATTCCCGAGCGGATCGACCAGATAAATCTGGTTCAGGCCGTCCAACGCGGTCCCGGACCCGGTCTTGAACTGGATGCCGAAAGCCCTGATCGCATCGGACGGCCCGGTCACCACGTCCATTCCCGGGTACCGGGCAAACAACGTGGTGTTGTTCGCGCTCGCTCCACCTGGCACTACCAGCAGGCGTTTAACCCGCATCTGGTATTTTCCCTGGGCAACATGGGTTTGGCGCATTTTGTAGATATTTTTTTCGCATGCGCTGTCACAGGAATTCCCGGCAAAGGTAACCAGCAACCAGTGATGCGCAAAATCCTTGAGACCGATCTGCTTGCCATCGAGCGCGGTCATCTGGACGTCTTGCAGCGGCAGCGCCGGGACCACCAGCTCGCCATAGTTGGTCGTTTTGGCCGGATGCCAGTCGGTCGTTTTCAGGTATACCGCATAGCTGATTGGCAGGAGAAAAATAATCGCCAATAGAATGATCTTTACACGAAAATGCTTTGCCGGCTGTACTGGTTCCTGTTCACTCATATCATCAACTCGTCATGTCTTTTCCGGAATTGCCGCGTTCGCGGCTTCGGCCGAATGTAAAAAAAAGAAAAATTGCGCAAAGCGCAACCGCTAGCGAAAACCACTGGAAGGCGTACCCCTGATGCACGGCAATACCGGTATCCAGCCGCTTCCACTGCCGAACGAATCCGCCCGCGTCACTCTGCGGATCAAGCAAAACAACAACGGGCTGAATCTCAAATGAAACCGCCTCGGCAAAACGCTGCATATTCATATGCTGCCAAACCGACTGCCACTGGCTGGTCAGTGCCGGTGGTGGCGCCAGGCGAAATACCTTGGCGTGAGGCACCGTTGCCACACCGACGACGTACTGCAATCCCTTCGGTGTCGGCGCGTCGGGTATTGTCGATCTATCCGCGCCCAGCGGTACCCAGCCACGGTTAACCAGTATCCGCGTCTGACTACCGTCGATGCGCAGTGGCGTTATGACAAAATAGCCGACCTGCCCTTCGTGCACACGATTGTCCAGGAATATCGTATAAGCCGGCTCGTAATATCCTTTTACGGCTACGCGATAGAATTGCAGCTCCTCAGGTGCCTGCAGCCTGGCGCCAACCGATACCGGGGTATCGCTCATGCGCGTATCGTACATTGCCTGCAGTTCCCTTTTTTGCTCGGCACGATCCAGCTGCCAGAACCCAAGGCTGATCAATACAGGCAAGACCAGCAAAAACGCGATTATTGGTACAATTTCGCGTTTCAGGTTTATGCGAATGATTTGAAGCATGATTTCCGGTGTACAGGCGGTTACCAACCAGGCATTAACACGTATAATGAACGCACACGCATTTGCCGGTATTCACCATGATTGTCTTTTTTAAATATCTTGTCATATTCATTCTGTTGCTGATTGTTGGCAGCCTGTTCTCGGCGTTGTCGTTCCTGGTCAAGGACCGCGGAAACAAGGACAGCACGCGCATGGTAAAAGCCCTGACCCTTCGCATCGGTCTGTCCATGGCGCTGTTTCTGGCCCTGGGAGCCGGTTACTATTTCGGCATTATACCCGCGACCGGTCTGCGAACTGTGCCTTAAACCTCAATTCTTGAGCGACTACTAAATTCGGATACAAAAAAGGCGCCGCAAATGCGGCGCCTTTTCTTTTATTCTTCGCCTGATATCAGAGCCAGTATACGAAGATAAACAGGCCCAACCAGACTACGTCAACAAAGTGCCAGTACCAGGCCACCCCTTCGAAACCGAAGTGATGTTCCGCACTGAAGTGCCCCTTGATCGAACGGCCAAGAATGACGATCAGCATGATCGTACCAATAGTCACGTGCAGGCCGTGGAAACCGGTCAGCATAAAGAACGTCGCACCGTATACACCTGCCTTCAGGGTCAGACCCATCTCCGTATAGGCATGGACGTACTCGTATACCTGGAAGCTAAGGAAGGTGAGGCCCAGGGCAACCGTCAGAAACAGACCGGTGATCAGCTGCGCACGATTATCCTTCTTCAATCCCCAGTGCGCCCAGGTTACCGTCACGCCGGATGACAACAGGATCATGGTGTTGATAAAGGGGATACCCATGGCGCCCATTGGCGAAAACTGGTTCTTGCCGACATTGGTGGAATCAGCTGGCAACACGGCGGGGCCTTCAGGACCTGCGGTGGGCCAGGTGCTTTCATATCCCTGCCACAGCAATTCAGATTCCAGGCCGGAACCGAGCCACGGCACCGAGAACTGGCGAATGTAGAACAGGGCACCGAAGAATGCCGCGAAGAACATCACCTCGGAGACGATGAACCAGCCCATACCCATGCGGAAAGACATATCCACCTGGTCGTTATAGCTGCCTGCCTCGCTCTCGGTAATGACTTCGCCAAACCAGCGAATCATCATGTACACGATCACCGCAAAACCGGCGAGCATAATCCAGCTGCCCGGTGCGATACTGTTGATGGTCAGAATCAGACCAAGTGCAACCAGAAACATCCCGGCAGAAGTAACAATCGGCCAGGCGCTGGGTTCGGGTAAGTAGTAACCACCTTTCGCGGACATACGAAAATCCCCTTATTGTCAGTATTTAAGTTACAAAGCCTCAAGCACCAGGCTTCGCCTGCTGCCCGGAAACCCGATGGCCATTGACGGCAACCGGCTTCCCTCCATCCTTTTTCTCAACTGTCTTGTCCAGATTAAAAAACGCGTAAGACAGCGTTATTGTGTCGACCTCTGGCGGAACCTTTCTGTCGACATAAAACTGTACCGGCATCTGTTTTTCTTCGCCGGCTTTTAGCTCCTGCTCGGTAAAACAGAAACATTCAACCTTCTTAAAGTGCCCGGCGGCGCGGTTAGGGCTCACACTGGGTATCGCCCTGCCCGTGATGGCGCGGTTCGAAACATTCCGGGCAACATAATTGGCCACCACTACCTGACCGGGGTGTACCCGCATCGATGGCTGTGCCGGCTGAAACTGCCACGGCAGCTTGGAGTCCGTATGCCCGGTGAACTCAACCGTCACCCAGCGACTCGTATCCACCTGCGCCTGTTCTATCGTTCCACGCTTGGTCTTGCCATTGATGCCGGTTACTTCACAAAACACATCGTAGAGCGGAACCAGTGCGTAACCAAAACCGAACATGGCCAGCGCAACAATGAATAACTTGCGCATCGTGCGCTTGTTGGCCTGCTCAAATTCCTTTGCTCTGCTCACTAACTCAGTGCAAAAAAGGCAGAAACGAAAAAGGCCAGTGCAATAGCACCAACAATAAACGCGGTAATAATAATGCGCTTGCGTTGCTCGGGATTCTGTTCAGCCAATTGCGTCATTCTCTTTTCAGTACCGGCGCCCCGGGAATACCCGGGGCGCCTGATTCCTACTTAACTTTCGGAGCGGTCTCAAAGGTGTGATACGGCGCTGGCGACGCAACCGTCCACTCCAGACCTTCCGCACCTTCCCATACTTCCTTGGTCGCCTTCTGGCCAGCGCTCATTGCCTTGATCGCGACGTAGAAGAAGATGAACTGGGCACCGATGGTCAGGAACGCACCAGCGGTTGACCATTCGTTAAAGCCGGTGAACTGCAGCGAGTAATCCGGGATACGACGCGGCATGCCGGCCAGGCCCAGGAAGTGCTGAGGGAAGAAGGTCAGGTTGAAACCGATCATGGTCAGCCAGAAATGCAGCTTGCCCAGACCTTCGTTGTACATGTAGCCGGTCCACTTCGGCAGCCAGTAGAAAATGGCGCCAAACAGGGCGAACACGGAACCGCCGATGATCACGTAGTGGAAGTGAGCCACCACGAAATAGGTATCGTGGTACTGGAAGTCAGCCGGGGTGATCGACAGCATCAGGCCGGACAGACCGCCAATGGTAAAGGTAAATACACCACCAATAGCCCACAGCATCGGGGTCTCAAAGGTCATGGCACCACGCCACATGGTTGATACCCAGTTAAAGACCTTCACGCCGGTCGGAACCGCGATCAGCATGGTGGCATACATAAAGAACAACTCACCGGCCATCGGCATACCCACCGTGTACATGTGGTGTGCCCAGACGATGAATGACAGGAACGCGATGGTAGCAGTTGCGAAAACCATAGACGCGTAACCGAACAGCGGCTTACGGGCAAAGGTCGGAATGATCTGGGAGAACACACCGAACGCCGGCAGCACCAGGATGTATACCTCGGGATGACCGAAGAACCAGAATACGTGCTGGAACAGAACCGGATCACCGCCGCCAGCGGCATCGAAGAAGCTGGTGCCGAAATGGCGATCGGTCAGCAGCATGGTGACTGCGCCGGCCAGAACCGGGATCGAGGCGATCAGCAGGAATGCAGTAATCAGCCAGCTCCACACAAACATCGGCATTTTCATCAGGGTCATGCCCGGTGCGCGCATGTTCAGAATCGTGGAAATAATGTTGATCGAACCCAGGATCGAGGACATTCCCAGCAAGTGAATCGTCAGGATTGTGAAGTCCATGCCGATACCACCCTGTGTCGACAGCGGTGGATAGATCGTCCAGCCGGAAGCAGGACCACCGCCCGGCATAAACAGGGACAGCATCAGCAGCGAGCCAGCGAACGGCAGGATCCAGAAACTCCAGTTGTTCATACGCGGCAGCGCCATATCCGGCGCACCGATCATCAACGGGATTTGCCAGTTGGCCAAGCCAACGAAAGCTGGCATAACGAAACCAAAAATCATGACCAGTGCGTGCACGGTCGTCATCTGGTTAAAGAAGTGAGGATCGACAACCTGCAGGCCGGGCTGGAACAGCTCGGCACGGATAACCAGCGACATCGTGCCGCCAACAAGTGCCATGATAAATGCGAACACCAGGTACATGGTGCCGATATCTTTGTGGTTGGTGGTAAACAGCCACCGCTTCAGACCAGTCGGATGATCGTGTGCCATTTTAAAGATCTCCTTAAGTAAATACGCTTAGCGCAGGTCTTTAACCTGCGAGGGCTGAACCATGTCACCTTTGCTGTTACCAAGCGCATTGCGCTCATAGGTGACGACTGCGGCGATATCGGTATCGCTCAATTGCTTGCCAAATGCCGCCATCGCTGTGCCGGCTTTGCCGTTAATTACGATATCGAGGTGGCCTTTAATGTCACCCGCGGCAATTTTGCTGCCGGTGATAGCCGGGAACACGCCCGGGATGCCGGCACCGGTGGCGCCGTGACAGGCGGCACAGCTCTGGTTGTAGACTTTTTCGCCCTGCTTCATCAGGTCGGCCTTGCTCCAGGACTTGCCGGCCGCTGCAGCGGCAGCAACCATCTGGCCCTTCTGACGATTCGCCCATTTCTTGTAATCAGACTCACTGACGGCCTCGACCACAATCGGCATAAAGCCGTGGTCCTTGCCGCAGAGTTCGGCGCACTGGCCGCGATAAATACCAGGCTCATCGATCTTGACCCACAGCTCGTTGATAAAGCCGGGGATTGCATCTTTCTTGGTTGCCAGGGCCGGTACCCACCAGGCGTGAAGTACGTCGTTAGCAGTCACCAGCAGGCGAATCTTCTTGCCGACTGGCAGGACGACGTTGTTGTCGACTTCCAGCAGGTAGTTTTCGCCCTTGTCGGCCTTGTTATTGATCTGGTCTTTCGGCGTAGAAAGCGAGCTCATGAACTTGATGCCCTCAGCCGGGTATTCGTACTCCCACTTCCACTGGTAACCGGTGATCTTCAGCGTCATGTCAGAATTGCTGGTGTCATCCATACGGAGCAATGTGCTGGTTGACGGGATCGCCATTCCGATCAGGATAATGAAGGGAACGACAGTCCAGAGCACTTCGAGCTTGGTGTTATCGTGGAAAGTCGATGGCTTGCGACCACTGCTCTTACGGTGAAATGCGATTGACCAGAACATCACACCGGCAACCAGGACCATGATCACGAAAACGATGATGGTGATCAGGTTGTGCAACTCGAGGACGTCATGCCCAATCGATGAAACCGGCTGCTGGAAATTGAGTGCGTACTCGGCGGCGGCCATGCCGGATACAAGTAAGAGTGAAGTGCCAACAACCAGGCGTGAAACGATGCCTGTGGCGAGTCTGAAACGACTTATGGACATGCTCTGCTCCCGTCGGAAAGGATAATTATTAATTAACGTTATACCTGGAACGCGCTCGTTGGCCCGTCCGGAATTCTTTACGTTCCGCGCCAGCCGGGTTACTTAACCCACACTGAAAATTCCTAGTGGTCCCTGCAGGTGCCGCGCTTCCCTGATTTGATAGCGGCTGGTTTTTTGTTCATTCCGATGCCACGGCGTTAGTAAAACTTGCCCCTTTGCCGCTGACGAATTTTTCGTCTTTACACCGGTTTTATGCTTATTTATTGGGGGCGGACACTATCATACGCGAGATAGGCCCTGCAACCAGACAGTGTAGTCAATGATCTATATCAAACAAGAACTTAAAACTGAATCTTAAGTACGATAAAAACAATTGATAAGCGGAATGATTTTCATTCTTAAGCCCTGCCTAGTTCGGCAGCGACAAAAATTGAGAGATCTGCTTGCGAGACACGTTTTCGATCCACGGAACAAGGCCCAAAAAAGGCGCATTCAGGCGATTTTTTAGCGTGCGTAAATTATCGTTTACGCGTTCCATGTCGGGATCCACCGTATTGGCAACCCAGCCCGCCAATCGCAGGCCGGTCGCCTCGATTGCGCGCGCAGTCAGCAGGGCGTGATTGAGACACCCGAGGCGCATACCGACGACCAGTACCACCGGCAGGTCGAGGGCCTTGGCCATGTGCTCGGTGGTGATAATGTGGCCCAGGGGCACCATCCAGCCACCGACCCCCTCGACCACAACACAATCGGCCTGTTGTTGCAGGCGCTCAAAATGATCCAGCACAGTCTCCAGCTCGATCTTGATGCCGACGTCTTCCGCCGCCAGGTGCGGGGCAATGGCCGGCAGGAAGGCATAGGGATTGACGTCGGTGTAGTCGGCTTCTACTGAACTGGCGGCGATCAATAACCGGGCATCGTCATTGCGCAGGCCATCGCCGGTTTCGATACAGCCGCTGGCTACCGGTTTCATACCCGCGACACGTCGGTATCGCTGCGCCAACAGTGAAACAAGCGCTGCCGCGACCTGGGTCTTGCCGACACCGGTGTCTGTCCCGGTAATAAAATATCCACGACTCACCGGGATCGACCCCGAATAGCGGACAGCGGGATCACCTGATCACCCATTGTTTTTCCGGCTGGTGTTGCTGGCGCCCAGGCATGGCCAAACACCGCCTCGTAAGTGGCGGGAATTTTTCCCTCGTCGGCCATGGCCTCGTAGGCGCTGTGAAATTTCCGGTAGCTGTGCTTGCCGGTCAAACCGCGGTCGCGTTCCGGATCCATGTTGTAGGCGCCGATGCCCTTGAGGTCACGCATGACGCCAGCGACATCCGGGTATTGCACCACCAGTGTTTCCACGTCCATCACCGGCTCGGCAAGACCGGCGCGCATTAACGCATCACCAAGATCGTGCATATCCACGAACGTGTGAACGTGTGGCGCATCGTTGACTTGGCGCCAGGCCTCACGCAGCTCCTTCAAGGTATCGGGTCCGAAGGTGGTAAACATCAGCACGCCGCCGGGGCGCAGCACCCGCGCAAACTCGGCGAACACCTCATCCGGGTCACACCACTGGATCGCGAGATTGGAAAACAACAGATCAACGCTCTGACTGGCGACGGGCAAGGCCTCGGCATCGCCGCTCAGGTAGCGGCTGCGACGACGCCAACCCCGTTGTGCATTTGCGAGGCCGACCATGGCCGGCGAAAGATCCAGGCCGATGACATTGGCACGAGGATAGCGCCTGGCCAGGGCGCGTGTGCAGTAGCCGGTTCCGCAACCAATATCCAGCACAGTACGAATGTCGGTTTGAATTACGTCGAGCCGTTCCAGTACCCGTTCAGCAATATCGTATTGCAGCACCGCATACTGGTCATAGGTACCGGCGGCGCGATCAAACGCCTGCCGCACCTGGCGCTTGTTCAGCTGTGCGATCGAATCAGAGGCCATGGATAAAACCCCGGATAGAGGCCGCAACGCTATCGGTGTGTGAAACAAAGGGTGCGTGGCCCGCCCCCTTTACCAGCAACATTTCTGCTCCCGGCAGTGTCTGCGCCAGGTACTCGCTGGCGGCAGCGGGGGTTAAGCGATCCTGGTCACCATGAATCAGCAGTGCTGGCACTTTAGTTTCCGAAAGCGATTGCCTCAGATCAGTGTTGCGTAACAATTCCAGCCCGGCAGCCAGCGATTCGACGTTCGGTTCCCCATGCTTGAACACTTCCTCGCGCAACTGCCGAATCAGTTCGCGTGAGGCACTGCCGCTATCGGTTTGCAGGCTGACGAAGCGCTTCAGGGTGGCGCGATAGTCATCAGACAGGCCGTCGGCAAAACTCGAGAAGGTCTCGGGCGCCATGCCGGATGACCAGTCCGAGGCCTGAACGAATCGTGGTGTGGCAGCAACCAGTACCATGCCACGAACCAGATCGCGATGACGCGTGGCCAACCGCATCGCGACCAGGCCACCCAGCGACCAGCCAAGCCAGACTGCGGGCTTTGCAATCAGGTTGGCAATGCTGTCGGCAGTATCGTCGAGCGACATTGTCTCGCTTCCGGCCGGGCTTCGCCCGAAACCGGGAAGATCAATGGCCGTCACGCAGAACTCATCGCTCAGCGCATCCATTAACCCGCGAAAGGCGCCGCCATGTAGCCCCCAGCCATGCAGCAGAATCAGGTCCGGGCCAGTGCCGGATTGTTCATAATAAAGTGAGGTCATGCGGCAACTGCCAGTTCAGCGAGCGCACTCAACAACGTCTCAAGGTGCTCATCGGTATGGGCTGCAGAGAAGGTAATGCGCAGGCGCGCGCTGCCTGCCGGTACCGTCGGCGGGCGAATCGCCGGCACCAGTATTCCCTGCTCCCGCAGCTTGCTTGTCGCCGCCAGCGCCGCCTCGGCACTACCTAGGACAATCGGCTGGATGGCGGTATCGGAAGGCATCAGGTCGAGCCCCATTTCGGAGACACCGGCGCGAAATGCGCTAATCAGCTTGGACAGCCGCTCACGTCGCCAGTCCTCGCTTTTAACAATGCGCAGGCTTTCGCGCGTGGCCTCGGCCACTGCCGGCGGCAGCGCGGTTGTATATATATAGGTACGGGCGGTCTGCAGCAGGGTTTCGATCAGGGTATCGCTGCCGGCAACAAAGGCGCCAAAGGTGCCGAAGGCCTTGCCGAGTGTACCTATATATATGATCGGATCGTCGAGACCGATGCCAAAATGGCTAAAACTGCCACGCCCATGCTCACCAATAACGCCAAGGCCATGGGCATCGTCGGCAAGCAGCCAGCCGCCGTGTTGCCGGGCCAGCGCCAGGAGTTGCGGCAACGGTGCCAAGTCACCGTCCATGCTGAATACTGCGTCAGTTGCGATCAAAGTGTGGCCATTGGCCTCTTTTAACAGCTGTTCGACCCGCGCCAGGTCTCCGTGAAGGTAGCGGCGCGAGTCCGCCCGCGCCAGGCGAGCGGCATCGATTAGCGAGGCGTGATTCAGTTTGTCTTCAATAATCAGGCTGCCGCGCTGCATCAGCGAGCTCAATACGCCAATATTTGCCATATAACCCGTGGAAAAGACCAGGGCGCGCTCTGCCCCGACAAATTCGGCCAGTTCTTCCTCGAGGGCGTGATGCGGGGTGCTATGACCGGTCACCAGGTGCGACGCGCCTGAACCGACACCATATTCTTCGGCGCCGCGTTGCATCGCCGCAATGACCCGCGGATCGGCCGCCAAACCAAGGTAATCATTACTGCAAAATGCCAGCAATGGCTCATTGTCGATGGTAATTTCCACGCCTTGGCGGGACTGCAACAGGCGCCTTTCACGGAACAGGTTCTCGTCGCGAAGGGCTTGCAGTTTCTGGTCGAGGTCCGTCATAGTCTGGTTCTCGTAACCGGATATGGCTACAGGCGGGCAGTTTAGTGACTATCCCCTCATAGTCAACAAGCATGGATGCTTATGGTTTACTAACGATTAAAAAACGTGCAGGACTACCTGTTTCCGGGTAGCTGCGAGCTTTGCCGCCGGCGTATCAGTGCAGACCAGGATTTCTGCCCTGAATGTAAGCGCTCACTACCAGTCAATACAAACGGCTGCCGCATTTGTGCCACACCCCTGCGGGATGACGCATCGGACGCAACGCAGACAAACAGCATATGGGTTTGTGGACGCTGCCAGCAGCACCCGCCCGCCCGCCTACTCATCGGTCATTGCCGCTTTCGCCTACCAGGACCCGATCAGCAACCTGGTGCTTGATCTAAAGTATCACGGCAAGCTCCACCTGGCGCGGGTGCTTGGCTCGCAGCTCGCGGACAAGCTGGCGACCGCGGTCACCGCGACACCGGATATCATCCTGCCGATTCCGTTGCACCGCTCAAGACTTCGTTCGCGGGGTTATAACCAGGCATATGAACTGGCCAAGCCGGTGGCCAGAAAGCTCGACGTGCCGGTTGATCCATGGCGCCTTCAACGCGTCCGCAAAACACCTTCACAAACCGACCTGCCGCGACGGCAGCGGGCAAAGAATGTCCGCGGCGCTTTTTCGGTAAGCGGGGATGTTAACGGCATGCGCATCGCGCTGGTCGACGATGTGATGACTACCGGACACACGTCCAACGCGGCAGCCGAGGCCTTGGTCGGGGCCGGCGCAAGATCGGTTGAAGTCTGGTTGCTGGCGCGCGCGTGAAATAATCCGCGCGCTATCTGTCGGCTTGCAGGCGAAGCAGTTATGCTTTCGTTAACCCAGATATCGAGCAGGCTTGTCACGTGTTTCACATCGTCCTATTTCAGCCGGAAATTCCACCCAACACCGGTAATATTATCCGTCTCTGCGCCAATACCAGTTGCCACCTGCATCTGATTGAGCCGCTCGGCTTTTCCATGACCGACAAGCAACTGAGACGCGCCGGCCTCGACTATCACGAATTTGCCGATGTTGAACTGCACCAGGATCTGCCATCGTGCCTAGAGAAGATTGACGCACAACGCGTCTACGCCTTTTCTACCAAAGGCAAAACCGGTTATGCCGATATCCGCTACGGGAAAAATGATGTGCTGGTATTTGGCCCGGAGAC